>Ga0164321_10000017_pt1 | contig 25793 bp, 32 predicted proteins | sample GuaBasSediGuay12_FD_121799 | JGI IMG/M metagenome (GOLD analysis project Ga0164321, IMG submission 121799) | Subseafloor sediment microbial communities from Guaymas Basin, Gulf of California, Mexico - Guay12, Core 4567-28, 21-24 cm | ecosystem: Environmental > Aquatic > Marine > Hydrothermal... | reverse complement strand
TTACAGAGAGTTAGGAATGTTTGGAGCTGGTGTTCAGTCATTAACGATTTATTCTGATTCTTTAATCCTTGCAGTGTATCGATCACGAATATCAATTTATTTTCTACTGTATGATATTTACCGCTGAATGATATGCGGCTACCGTTCTTCATAGAATCATCTACAACACGCATTATTTCTGTCAGATCTGCGGGGCTCTTACCTCCAGGTAGATATTCTATATTTGCATCATGAGCTATACAATCAATTGAATGATGACCATCAGAAATTGAAAATCTAATTGCTACATTATCCTTAGCTTTCCGTGATAAAGTATTAGCATCTTGTTTGACGACGATGCCGGATCCAGTAATATAATTTTTACTCACTTTAGAATAATATGCGCCTTCTAAAGAAACAGTGCGCTTTGAGAATGGTAGTGTGCCTTCTATTCCTTCGACACAGCGGCTAACATATTCCGCTATCTCACTCGGAATATCGCTATTACTCATACGATCATATCCTGGTTATTACCTATTTAACTATGTGGGCGTATAGCTGTCGCCTAGTTTGCCCAAAGGATCAATCGCCAACGATCTGTTGACGACTGAAAAGAACCCTCCTGAGAGGATAAAACCCAGCGAGGCGGCATAATGCCCCCTCGTGGGCTTAGGTAAATCCGTTCAGATTACTCCGAAACGACTCAGTTATCAGAGAACTGGTCTGCTGGAACAGCAGGGATCTCAGCAACAGTTCCATCGATGATGATGGATAGTCTGTTGTATGTGCGACCAGCGTTACCGGACTCCACCTTGTGAAGTAGCCAGCGAGCACTCATTGGGAACTCGATACCATCGTTCTGGGCTGCGGTAACCGCAGTAGCCAGGTGCTCCTGAGTGTAGCCAGTTAGCCACATAGTGGACCTGCGGTCAGTAGGATCCTTAGATCCAACAGCTCGGCCACCGATTAGGCGGACAGCGGTGTTGAGAGTCCTCTCCTGTCCCTCGACGGTGTAGTTACCCTCGATTCCAGGTGTGTAGCCCTCGACAAGACCCTCGTATAGAACATCGTGCTCAACCTTGAAGGTATCGCGCTCTACATATGCGGGCTTGGTTGCCTCTGCCTTTTCGTCGTTCATCTTTGCAATCTCGTCCAAGAAGGACGTAACATCTGTTTGCTTCTTTGCCATTTTATTCAACTTCCTCCGCTTTCACGGGATGTATTTAGGTATGGTTAGCACCTATTTAACTGTATCGGGTATATAAAATCGGCCTCAAAACAGGCGCATTTTGTAGTAGTTTCCTTCTTCTATAGCCGCAGTAAACTTGTTTTCGCCAGCAAATCCATAGACTAAGCTAGCCATCAGTTTGGTATTGGTATCTAAGTTTTGACTTGGATAAGGAATAACGACGGGATCAAAGAAGACTACTTCTCCATTATGTCTGAATCCGAAGTTTCTAGGATTCATTAGATCTTTCATGACATATCCCATATCATCTAATACAAAAGTAGCAATTTGATTATAAGCAATATTCTCTTGAGTATATCGAATGTTATTTAGTTCTCTAACAGACTCCCAGTTTCTTCGAGCGTTTGTTTTTCCGCAAAATTCATTAGACCAAATACAAGGTATGTATTCCATAACCCAGATTGCGACATAAGTTCCTTTAGGAAATTTCTTTTCTCCTTCAGGATCCTCAGTAATAATTTCATTTCTTAATCTGTCATTGAGTGCGCCTTCAACATATTTGTATACTTTAGGAATAGCGTTAGGGGTTTGATCATCTTTTAGTTGTCTATTTCTTAGCTCACGGAAGAAATCGGCCTGGAAGCGATTCATAGTCATTGATTTTAATCCACCAGGTTTGTAACTCTTTCTTTCTTCATAGCTCGAGTTGCTGAGCAATTTAGAATAATTAAATGGAATATCACTACCGGGTTTATATTTGGGGAATGTTCTTACTATTTTGATAGCCTTATTACTTGGAGTCCCATCATCATTTATTAATCTATATACTGATCCACCAACTCCAGAACCTAAATATTGCATTCCTTCCATTGTTTCGCTTTCAAACTCAGTATTTTCCGCACTGAGATCCTTTATAGAAATAGATGTAATATACTCTATATCTTCAGGTATATTTTTCTTTTTTAGTATAACAGTGTTTCGAAGATCGTATGCTATAAGTAAATCTTCTTTCGAAGGTATTTGATTTATAATTTCTAACGATGCCACCAATGTCCTTCAGCCTCCGCATTCATGTCTTCGACCATAACATCAAGCGGGCTTTCGTCACTAACGAATAAGAAATAAATTAATCCTCCAACTAGTGCAACTCCCGCAATAGAATTCATGATTTTACTACCTCGCATACCGCCTTCCGCTCCAAAAATATTTAATTTACTTTCAGCTTTCTTGGATCCTGCTTTCTTTCCTTCGATATCTATAATTCCCATATTTCCAGACTTTCCTAATGCTTCTTGGAAGGCGAACCAATCTACACCAGCCTTATTTTTAAGACTGCCGTCAGCAGCATTACTGTTGAAACCGTTTTCTAGACTAATTCCTTTTACATCTACATTAGGATTAGCTGACTTCATTGCTGAACTAATCGTAGCTGCGTCAGGGAATATTAAAACTCTGCATCGATTGTGAATAGCATTTTTACCTGTGTTAGTGTCCTTTTGTTGATGAGGATAAACTATAAATTGAACTACCCTTTCATCAGTATCTCGAGCTTTAATGAATTCTTGTAATACATCTGTGGAACTAAAATATTGTCTCCCAGTATATATTTTACCATCTTTAAGTGGGTGACCATGGATCGTCCACTTCCTATTCTTAGGATCTACCTGTTTAAGTGCGGCATCTTGCATCTCTTTAGTGGCCGGATTGACTTCTATTCGTGATTCATCCCCGTAGCTTACTGATCCTAGATGATATACAGGAGATACTTCTCCAGGAATGTTGAATTTATTCATGTATTGATGTGCTTCTTCCTTATGTGGGAATGTGATTTGTTTTCCACTTTTATCACGATAGAGGACAGGCATATCTCCATTTGCTACCAATATTCCAAAATCTTCCTCATAAATATAGGTCATCCACTCTCTTTCGGTGTGGGTATCATCAGAATGACGCTTCATTTCTTCAATGGCTTCGTCGGTAAACTTAGCCCATTCTATTTTCCATGGAGCGAACTGCATAGTAAATACTATACAAAACCGCTACTTAATGTTTAGTATGATATAACTAAGTCGCCTTCTTTATCTTTAACAAAGAAATATCGGCGTAACCAGGATTTACTATATTCTCCAGCTCCGGAAATAATAATTTTAGTTTTACTCACCTGATCGATATCAGACTCAGAATTTCCTAAACCAATCCACCAATCGCTTACTCCTTCTAAAACACTTGGAACGAATAAAATCTCTCCGTCTTCTCCAGTATCACCTGTATTAACACTTTCAATTAGCATCCAATCTTCGCCAGGGCTATTTTTAGATAATTTAATTTCTCCAGTTATTTCGCTAACCCAAGCTGTGCTTCCAGCAAATATTAATTGCTCTTTAACTGGTTTACTTTCTTCTTCCTCAGATTCAGGCTCATCTTCTTCTTTAATATCGTCTACAGGATCTGGAGAAGCATCTAAATTCCAAATATTGCCGAATATGTCTTCATCAGTGGGAGCCGCTTTTTTAATTTCTATGATCCATGCATCTTTGAAAGCCTCATAGTGTTTTTTACTGAATGACTTTAACGCTTCTTCATCTTCAACATCAATCCAAGGTTTAGCAAACTCTATAAATTTTCCCTTAATTGGATCCTCTAATACCTTCATTGCTCTTTCTTCTTCTTCCTCTGCTCCTTCGACGGCTTTAATTAGCCTAGTAGCATCCCAAAATTTAACCCATTGCCATTTTTTATCTTGCCAAAAGTTTCTTATAGTTTCCCAGTCTTCGGCCATTGCCGTCATTTCTTCCGCCTCCACAAAATCTAGGGAGGCACTGAGTCCAGCTCCGAAAAACTCTCCGCAGTCTGGAGAGTCAATATCTAATGTCTCAGACCAAAAGTATATGTAGGCACAATCTGACTGATAATCATCGGCATATTCTAACCAGGAGACATTCGTTTCTTTAACCAATTTTTGCAGCAGTTCTTTCATTCCTGGTTTCAACTTACTCACCTTCTATTTTAATTATAATTTCATTTTCTATTCGAATTACTTCCTCACGATCGTGAGGTGATGCTAATGCTTTGAGTTTAATTAATTTTCTAACCAGATCCATGGAGTTCATATTACTAATTTCTCCATCTTCTTCCAATTCAGAGTGATCCATATCTAAGTCTTCTTGGATATCTTCCGCTAGCTTTTCGAAATCTGTGGTTAAGGAATCTTCCATATCGTCTAATGTTTCATTATTTTCTGCAGATTCTTCTTCGGAAAGAGTTTCCTGATCATTTACTTCTCTAGCTTTATCAATGGCTTCTTTTGCAGCCTCTTTTGCTTCATCGACAAGTTTTTTATCTGATTCAGACTGTGGATCGGCTTCCTTTTCAGATTCTAGTGCCGCATCTGTAGCCGCCTTTGCTTTCTCCATAGCATCTTCAGGAGGATCAGTTGCTGGATCCAGGCTCATGTTTTGATCTTTAGCTTCTTGAGAACATTCTTCACACGGACTTGGTTTACCATCTTCACTTGTAGTTTCATCTCCGGGTGCTCCTTGACCTTCACCATCACCTTGACCTTGGCCTTCACCGCCTTCGCCTTCGCCCGAACCTTCTCCACCTTCTCCGGATCCTTCTCCAGAACCCTCTCCGGAACCTTCTCCACCTTCACCGGAACCTTGACCTTCGCCACCTTCACCACCTTCAGAGGGTGCTGCATCTAATGGAGGATTTTCTTCATTCCACTTTTTGGGATCTGGTTTTGGCTCGGGTGGAGGACTTGGACTTGGACCTGGACCTGGAGGCCCTTTCTTTCCACCACCGCCTCCTCCCAACATTCCCGAAGTTCCCTTATTCAAGTCATCTATATCATATTGTTCAATATCTACCGCTTGATCGATATCGAGAGGAGTGGCATTAACATCATAAGCAATACTTAAAACATTAGGACTTATGTCCACAACAAAGTAAGAACAAGTCATAGCCATTTGAGCTATTCTATCTCTATCTCTATCTTTGTGAAAATACAACACGAGGAAGTCTGGAAAGTTTTCAATCATACTACATTTGCCTTTTTGCATTTGTTTGGCCATTAAGACTCTGACGATTGAGGAATAAAAATCCGGAATAGTGGATTTATAGACTAATGTCTGTTTCTTATCCTTCACAACGATCTCATGGACTGGAACTGACTTTGGTGTAGGTTTGGTTCCAGATATCTGAGTTTTCCCATCAGATAAATCCACCCATAGAGTCGCCATACTTATATGTAGGGCTTTCATCCATATAAAGGTATTCACGATGTGTGCGACGTAATATGAGCCATTATAGTCTTATAACAGTCATCATTATCCGCAACCACGAGTGTTTGATCGATATAGGACTTCATTTCTTCACACAATAATTCAGTTTCAGAGCTATCGCTTCTTGCGTTCCAATGAACTTCCCAATTATCAGGATATGTTCTCATCAGTCTACTCTTTTGTAGTTCTTCAGTTATTTCTAACATAAAGATCAAAAATCCTTCTTCTTTTAATTGTTTTGCTTCATTTACAAAACGGACATCGTCACAAACACAATCATTATCTGCATCTTCTTGAGCTAACATAAAGTCCACCCATACTGAAGGTCGTATATCTCGCATTTTCTTTCCGATTTCTTGAAGAAGTAATCTATCCTTCTTGACAGGATCCATGAAGAATAAATCTCGAGCCACAACTTTAACTTGACCAGCCAAAGATATTTTATTCAGAGCCAATTCTTGCGATAATTTATCGGCTAACCATGTTTTGCCCGAAGCCATGGGTCCGCATATGGCGATTTTTACCATAATAGGTGAGTTGTCTATCACCTATTTAAGACTTGTCTGTCTTTTTTCTCGATCTATCTCCGCCCCAATACTCTACAGCGAAGCCCTGAGTAACTAATTCTTCATTTAGATTAACCCATTTGCTTTCATCTTCATCATCCGCGCGAAATAAAACTCCTAAGCATCTACCGAATTTACCTACTCCTAATGATTTGATCATAACACGATCACAACCGTCCAGCATTTGTTCTAATTTTTCTTTAGCTGCGAAACCAAAAACTTTTTCTTCTTTATCTCTAGTTCTAGTTTCTGGAGCATCTATGCCTCCCAATCTGACACGGATTTTTCTATGCACACTGAATCCTAAGTCAATGAATCCATCGACAGTATCTCCATCAACAACACGAGTTGGCTTAAAGAAGTATTCGTAGGGCATATTTATACTACGGAATCCAACTATATAATGGCTTCATCGAAATAATCCGGAACATAATCTTTCAAAGGTTGGCCATTTATGCCTTTGTTATAATGAAATGTAAAGGTAGGATCGATTATGTATGTTATTCCCGTATCAGTTTTAGATCTGACTACTCTACCACACATTTGAACTAAAGCTCCAGCAGTTTCAGATTTATACCATTCTTCATTAGCTTCCATCTTCTTCAAAGTTCTAATATCTCCCAAAGGAGGAAACGGCATTTTAATTAATATTGCAAAATCGCAATGCTTACCATCATATCCTTGACCTATATATGTGGAAATTAAAACAGCGGGATCGGGAGTGATTTCAAATTCAGATAATACTTCTTCACGCTCAGTAGGATCCTTGGTGTGAGTAATTATTCTATTTTTAATCATTTCAGGATCTTCTAGCTCTATAGCTTCTAATAGTTTAGCTTCTATTTCATTTGTATGTGGTAAAATAATTCCCTTTTGTCCTTCATGCAAGTTAAGGATTTGTAATACTGCTTGAGCAGTTTGCTCAAATGCTCTTTCATCTCTCCCACTATAACTCATCTTTCCACCAGTTAGGGAGGTTACGATCGGTCGGTTACCAGTTGGGAAAGAACTATAATTTACACTGATTATCATAGTTCGGTCTGATTCTAAACCGAGCTCCTTCATATAAACTTCAGGACTCGGGATAGTTGCGGACATAAAGATACGCTGTCTTCCTAAGCGGAAAAATAAATCCTCAGCTGCTTCTCCAATATCGATCGGCTGGAATTTAATATAAGTTGGTTCATCATCTTGATCGGCACTCCAAACCCAATTTTTGGGTTCAACTTCTAATTGATTTATTAATGTGCCCAGGTTAGAAACAAAATTATATGCAAAAGCTAGATCCTTTTCTTTATCTGCATAACTATCTGTAGTTATCTTTCTTCCTATATTATCTGCCAAGAATTCTAAATAACTAATCCAGACCGAAACTCCCATTCTAAACATTTCCGGTTCCATATCTTTAGTAACCGAGGGAATTCTAGGAAATCCTATATTGCTGGTAATACTAGAGCCACCCTTCCAAGGTTTTAGTAGTTTTTCACGGACACTACCCAGGTTTGGATCCGAGACCACATCATCGAAACTCGGAACATCCAACAAACGCTCTAAGTGTCTGATAGATAAATCCGTAGCATAGAATCCAGCCAATGCATTAGGTAAATGATGAGCTTCATCAGCAATTAATAATTCACGAGTAGGTAACATCGATCCGCCAGCTTGACCTAGAGCCATAAGATAACTTGTATTGCTAATAAAATATCTAGATTTCTGAGCTCCAGCTAACGCCGCAAAATAGTCACAAAGGGAATCTTGATCCGCGCCCCACCAATCAAGACTAGATGCCCCTCCAACTCCAGCATTAGTTTTGGGCTTAAAGTCACACTTGAAATCTGGCCCACAAGTCCTACACGGAGCTAGATGCGCCTTTGGAGATTTCATACTTTGGTCTGCAGTTCCAGTTAAAACTTCAATTAATGCTTCTTCAGCTAGAGGAAGGGATCTGCAACCAGGTTCTATTTTTAATTTACAATCATAATTTCCACGGCCCATGACAGAGGACATAAAGGGCATTTCCCGCATATACTGTGCTTGAAGTCCTTTCAAATGTGTTGAGACATAAGTATCTGCATCTAACATTTTGGGAATCATCATAGATAACGCCGATTTTCCCGATCCAGTTGGACACTCAACAATAATATTAGTGTATCCCAGATTTAAAGCATCCACAATAATTGGTATCAATTGCTCTTGCTCAACCCGAGGGTCTTGAAACCTTGTTCCATCAAACCAGGGCTTAACATCCCATCTTGGATCATCATCTTTGGTAACTTTAATTTTTCTAAAGCCTGGTGCGGATTGCGCAGGTCCAGGCAGAGGAGGTAAACCACCAATTTTCCCTAATAAATCGTTTGCTTCATCTTGAGATAAATCTACCAAGAAACTATCGAAATCATCTAGATCTGAATCTTTAAATGTATCGTAACTTGTATTAGCTTGCGCTCCATTAATTTTTAATGTGAGTCTGAATTCTCTGCAGTAATCTCTTAACCTTCTTAAACTTGGAGCTTCAGTATCCATCCTTGTATAAAAGGAATTACGCCTTCTATTCCATCTGAGGCCATATCTAGCCTTCAAAATCTTACGAAAAGCATAGGTGTTCCCCGTGACCTCAACTTCCGTCATCATAGTAAAACTAATAGTCTATCACCTACTTAAGCGTATCAATATATAGTGGAAAGGGTAATAATACACTATGGCGCAAGAAACAGCATTCGCTATGATCCCTCATAAAGATAAAAGATATTTTGGAGGAGAGGACGCTTTTGCCATAGATAAGAAGGGGGATTATGTGTTATTAGTAGTCGCAGATGGGATCGGAGGGTGGAAATCAAAATATGGATACTCTGCAGGTAAATTCACTCATGCATTAGTTTCTGAAATCAACGATTTCTTTTTAGCTGGAATTCAGGATCCAGACACATTGGTCAACGAAGCAATTCAAAATATAAATATTCCTGGAGCTTGCACAATGATATTGGTGGTTATAAATAAAATTACTAATATAGCGTATACTTATCAAGTTGGTGATGCTGATTATATGCTGGTAGATTCTGAAGGAGATATAAAATCCAGAGGGACACCATTATTTGGAGCTGCTAAGAAGCCCACTTATGGAGCATTAGGATTAAATGCCCCTTTAAGAATAGCTCGAAAACATATGACTTTAGAAATAGATATCGATCAGGCTGTGAATAATAAATTAGAAATAGAAAAAGGTGACACCCTTATCTTAGCTAGCGACGGGTTATGGGATAATTTGTTTACTCATGAAATATTAGATGGCTGTATTGAGGGTGATGATCTCAATGTGGAAAGTATTAGGGATATAATCGTAGGAAGGATTACTAGAAAATTGTATAATGATCCGCCAGCAGATCCTGGTTACAAAGAATGGGACAGAATGCCTACGCCGTATTCTAAAGAAAGACAAGCGTTGGATCCAGATTATCCGGATAGTCCAAAAGTTGATGATACAACATTTATTATCTATCAGATGTCGTAACCGAGTTCTCGCATGGCTTCATCAATAGTTAGTATTCCATCTTCAACATCCAGTGTAAAAACAGATACAGGATAACAGTGACTCTTGAAATCACAATAACTGCACTGCCAATCTCCCACTTCAGCCAAAGGCTTTTTCTCCCAATCATTAAACTTGGTCTTAGATAAATCACCAGTAGCAAACTTTCTCTTTGCAGTTTTCTCGTCGTATCTCAACTGAAACTCACGAGGTGGAGGGTCATCTAATTCTAACTTATCAGCTAGTTCAGAGTATCTTTTCAATATATTTTCGATAGTTAATCCCTGCCACGGAGGGTATAGGGGCTCTCCTATTTGTAATCCATAGAGAGGATCAGGAACTACGGGCTTACCATCCATAGTAGTTACTATTACATCTCCATCATAGCCATTAGAGAGTTCAACCTTAAATTGTTTGTATGTTCCATCCGCCACATCGAAGTAGAAAATCAAATAATAAGGGATAGTGACTCCATAGTGATCTTCGTGCTTCTTTCTCATGGCTAAATACATAGCCGTCTGCATTACGTGTTCCACCTTTGGTGAACCCATTGGGTATTTCTTATTGCCCCTACCAAATATAAATTTTTGAGCAAAGTGGCCACGGCAGGTTTTCATTTCTATTCCAATTGCACGGTCTGAATGAATCTTAAGGATTTCTCCCGTATCAGGATCCATATCGAAATCTCTCACGATGATATCAGACTCTCCAGAAATTATTATTCTTGGGTCAGATCCAACTTGGCCATAGTTAATTATATTTCCAGCCAATAGAACTCCTTGACTTTGCCACAACTGCTGAAAGTGATCCTCCATTCCATGTCCAACACAGAAAATTCCAAAAGATCTATCATTAGGTGGGTCTGTCTTATCCACTCCATTAAGCCGATACCATTCGGTTCGGTGGCACTTGCCGACCATAACTTGGTCGCCAAATTCATTCGTGATATTACACGAAGCACTCGTTGGTCGCATACCGCCTCGAGATACTCGGACGGCACCGTTTTTCATTGCATAAACCGCATTCTTGCCTGGGTCTGATGTTGGGGCACTCATGCTTTCACCACTAGTAATCATCTACTTAATGGTTTCGTTATCCATTCAATCTTTCGTCAATGATTTTACAGTATTCACTACTGATCTCACTGCCTAGATAATTTCTTTTATTTAGTTTGGCCATCTTTGCGGTCGTTCCAGATCCCATAAACGGATCGTAAACTAAATCACCAGGATCGCTCCAGGTTAAAATATGATCTCGACAAAGTTTTTCAGGAAAGATCGCGGGATGTTTGAAAGCTATTTTATCAGTAGTAGATTTATTATGACCAGCTGACACTCGCCAAATATTAAATCGTGCGCCAAACTCTTTGAGCAGATTTCCCTTTCTGCGTCTTTTAAGATCTCCCTCTACTTGTCGTTCTCTACCCGTTATTGTTTTTCGGCCGTTATAGTGTAGGTTTTTTCTATCCTTGATTATATTAACCGTCTTAGGTTTACCTTTAGATAATATAAACATATATTCGAAGATCTGGCTATATCTATTTGTTTCTGGAAAGGAAATAGAATCCTTTTGATAGATCATAGTGTCGTGCAGATTAAATCCGCACTCCTTAAAGAATAAGGCTTGCCTAAATGAAGTTCCACTTTCGGATCCTTTGATAGTCTTATCACCGACTATCCAAACAACTACTCCGCCCTCTTTTGTAGTTCTATAAAGTTCTTTAGCTATACTTTCAAAATCAAATGAATATCCATTATAGGTTCGTAATCCATCATAAGGCGGTGAAGTAACCGTTAGGTCTAAGGTGTTATCCGCTAATCTTCGCATAGTATCTAAACAGTCCTCATTAAAGGTCTTGTTTAGTTTCATCGAAATCATTCTTCTTCAAGCGACGGAGCTGGAGATCCGATAAAAGTGAAATCTAGTTGAGGAGTTAGTTTAAGGGAACTGTTAATAACAGTCCACGCTTCACTAGCTGCAGAGGCTACGGCAATTAATTCTGTTGGAGAACCACTCCAGGTTACATCATATTGAAGTAAATTTCTATCTGAATATGCTAGTATCCTTCGTTCGAGTTTCATATCATTAGCATAAGAAAGCAGCTCCATCTGTTGTAATAATGGGTGCGATTCAGGATGTGTCTCAGGCTCAAAATAAGTGCCACGCATAGCGAAGCCTTCTACATTATCTCCACGCTCGACCAGTGAATCCACTAAGTCACGCAATTGAGTGATGTCTTTTTCATCCATGCTTCATTCACATCCAATTATTAGAGATGACCAAATCATTCTTCAGAATCGGATCCTGTTGAATCATCTTCGGAATCGGCGGTCTTCTCCTCGAATGCTTCTTCACGAAGGAAGAAAAGAGAAGAAACTCCTTGGATATCAAATTCCGAAGTTATCTCCTCCATAGTGGAGTTAAGAGTGATCGCTCGCTTCTTCATAGTATCGTAATCTTCATCACGAGTAATGAAATCGAACTGAGGGAATCCTACACCATCATTCACCAACACGGACTTTCGGAGTAGGTAATTGGTTTCGTTAGCCAATTCAACCATTCTCTCTTGGAGTGGGTGGACTTCAGGTGCATCCTCGGGCACATCTTCATCATCTTCAGAAGGTGCATTAGGTATTAATGCCTGGTTAAGAAAATTCCAGCGCATCAAGAATCCAACGGCTTCTGCGTTCTGTTCTCGAGTATTCTCGATATGGGTTTCTAGCGTATCTACCAATGGTTCTGCATCAGTCATAGTATCCCCATACATTCTTCACCTATTTATAGGTTCTTGTTATTGCCCTATGGTCGACATATATGTATCTAAATTAAATCCATCCCATTTCTTAATGATATCAAGCATAATTGTTAATTCTCCTCGTAATGGATTAGTATCCACGATTTGTTCACGAACGAATGGTTCCTTTCCAGGAATGTGGTAGGTAGTAACTTGTTTGAATTGTCCTTTGGCCAATAAACTTGTTACAATAGCTCTTGCTTGATCGGCCGACACCTGATTATCTAATTTAATTTTTACTTTTTCACTAGCAGAGTGTTCAACCATTCCAGAATAATGATTTTGAACTAACACCAGATAGGCTTCAGGATCTTCTTTCAACATTTTATTTAATTGAATTTCTGTAGCTTCCGTATTATTGACTAAGTAATCAAAGAATTCAGAAACGACACAAAGTGATAATCTTAAAGGATCCGCAAGAATATTAAACATAACGAAATATAAATCATCTTGATCAGTAGGAGATTGCATATACACATCTGCGTATACTACGACTTGCATTTCTTTATTCATCGTTAACTTGGTTTTCCCTATTTTCTCCATGAAAATCACCGCACCTTACTTCCTCAATTATCAAACGCTACCAAACTTTCTGCAAACATCACAACGATAAGCAAAACCTTCTTTCGTTATATCAAAATTAACTTGGCAGATCCTACACGATCTCTTGCGAAATCGTAATAAATAAGTTTCTGTCTTGTTCTTAGCCGCTTCGAAAGTCATGTGTTTCTTATTATTGATGACTCCGGTAGGATCTACTTTATATCCATTTTCAGTAGCCCACGCTTGGAACATAGTAGGACTAACGAAACCTTCCTATATAAGACTTCATAGATAACTACACAAATATTAAATATCAGACACGACAAATAGAGGATATGAGCAAGGAATGGCTAGCTAAGAAAGTTTGGGGCGGGAAATCTACCGTCAATGATTGGATGATGCGCTACATTGGGCTACCTATTGTTTGGGCTTGGCTGTTGGCCGCAATGGGAATTGTCGCTATGGGTGTATATGATCCTGAAGCAGTAATGCCGATGTTAGAAGGATATATTGCTCTTTTAGCTATCGTAGGAACTTTGGCTACTTTGATTGTGACTTCAATGTTAGAGCTGTGGAAATCCGAACAAACTCAAGAAATAGCCACGATGGAGGATAGAATATTTCATCGTCAAAGAATGGAAGAATTAGAGCTTCTCCATAAGCACCATCTAGCAGAGATCAAAGCTACTGGAGAGTATCACTCAGAATCACTGGGCGATACTGAAGAAATCATAGAGTAAAGCAAAGCCAACTAGGATATCGAGAATGTTTCTCACGAGTTCCACCTAGGACTCTCACTAAGGAAGTAAGGAGGGTCTTTGAACCTCCGGTTGGGAGATGTAATCAAACGCCATGTCTTGTTGGACTATACGCCTTCTTCCAAACATATGTATATGGTCGGTGTGGACCTAGCTTAACATACTTTTTCGATAGTCGGAAGTAATATGATAACCTCTTTGGAGTTTGCTCGGTCTTTGGCCATAGACCACGAGTCCACATATTGTGTATTACTGTTCGTGGATCCATAGCTTCGCCGTGTGTAGCCATGTATCTGTCGATTCTCTGTTCGAGCTTAGTGTTGTAAACAAGTCCCTTCACCATATATGACCTATGGTGGCCATAGTATTTATACCTTTCGGTCTATGGTTCATGCGGCTTTGCCGACTCTTTTGAGCTCCTTTCGGTTACAATGACCTAAGAATAATCCTGAGTTAGGATCCGCCTTTTCTATAACAGAAATCCGAAGCAGATTCTTATCATTCGGATCATCCGCAAAGACGAGAATGTTCCCGCTGCCTATTTCAAGACGGGTTTCCATCGAACCCCTCAGTTATACCTTCTGCGGTGCTCGGCTAGCCATGCTTCGCCACCCTCAAAACAAGCGGTGAAGAATTCGTCACGAGTCATAGTCTCAGGCATTGAATTCTGAATCATCCAGTCCTTAGCGAGATTAGCTCCGTGACCGAATATTGGTCCTTCGTGAGGCATCAATGATGCTTTCTCTCCAATGGCTACGAGTCCACGGCCTGTGATATCGAGAACAATCTTTGCGTTAGCTGGATCGTCAACAATTCCCATCATGTGAGTGCGGTTGTTCTTATCCATAACCCAGCCACCCTTGACCAAATCATAGTATCCGACCTTGACTCCATTAGGAGCATCTACATAGATTCGGTCAGCCAGTCCACGCTCTCCGTTCTTCGTCCAACGGTTAGCCTTGAAGCCATCTTCTTGCTTTTCAATAGTGAGGTTTATTGCGCCACTCATAATACTAGGTTGTTCTATCAAGTATTTAACCGTATCGGTTTTGAGCCTCTTGGGTCCCTAAATCTTTATGTAGTCAAGAATCTAACAATTAACTAGAGCAGGTGATTAATGTTTTCAATATGGACAGTCATACAAAGTCCCACATGGGAAGATGAACCTTGGATTGCAGATCTTTGGGTCCGAACGAATGACGGTTCGGAGTTTATTTACGAAACCGTAGTGGATTCTGATTATGAGATGTTTCAGTATTGGATGTCCTATCATATTTCTAAAGGAACAGAAGCTTATGCTCTGACTATGGGATCAAAACAAGATTTCTTTTACACATACCAATCTGCGTGTAATGATTACTTATCCGCTTAATCTAATCTGATCTCTCGCCACTCTACTTTTCCAGCTTTAATCAGATCTCGAATTCTTCTTTGTTTAGTGGACAATTTGGATTTGGCAGCTTTTACTTCTATAAAATATACTTTACCATCAGATAAGTTTTCTTTAGTATTGGGTTTCCAATCAAAGACTACATAATCTAAGGGATTACCAATGAATATCCAATTTTCTGCATCCCAGTTAGGATCAACACCTTTAACATTTAGAAATGGAGTCCACTTTTCTAGTAATTGTCCTTTGCTTGCATTGGCGGATCCTGCGCGGGTCTTATGCTTCTTAATTTCTTTGTCTTTAGCTTCTGATAGCTCTATACTTTGTTCAAGCTCCTCTTTACTTTGTTCTAAATCATGTTCGATCACTGTGAGATAGTCAGATAGTCTATCAATAGTAGATGCATGGTGAGCACGATCTCTCCATAAAATAATAACGGTGATCAGAGATACAATGAAATATATCCAATAGTAAAGTTCCATATGGCCACCTAATCAATTATTACCTGCAGGATTGTCAGGATCCAATTTCATGGTAGCGCACATTTCTTTGTATCGATTTCTAATCGTAACTTCGGTTACACCGGCAGCCATAGCAACCTCTCTTTGAGTTCGTGGTTGATTAACTAACATTGCAGCCAAATAAACTGCTGCAGCGGCAATTCCCGTTGGTCCACGACCTGCTGCATGATTATCTCTTTTACAGGCTTCGATTATTCTATTAGATTCTAGACTTGCTTTAGCTGGAAGCTTGAGGGTAGCACAAAATCTTGGAACATATCCCTTTGGCTCGGCACTTGGAACCTGAAGTTTCAATTCTTTCACGATCGCTCTGTATGTGCGTCCAATTTCTTTTCTTCCAGTTCTTGAGTGGTGTCCGACCTCATCCAATGTGCGGGGTTGGTTTAACATCCTACAAGCGAGATACAAACTGGCAGCTACAACTCCTTCGATTGATCTACCTCTAACCAATTTATTATCCACAGCCTTTCTATAAAATCGAGCCGCTTCAGTTCTGATAGTCAAGGGCAGATCCATGCGAGAAGCTAATCTTTGAAGTTCAGCCAATGCTACAACGAGATTTCTCTCGATAGCATCCTTGATTCGTGTGCGCTGGTGTTGTGTGCGCAATCTATTCATAGTCCTACGCATAGAGGGGCTCAGCTTTCGACCAGAATAATCTTGATTTCTCCAGTCAATATCGGTCGTCAGTCCACCATCATGGATTAATTGCGACTTAGGCAATCCCCATCTATCCTGATCCGTATCGGAATCTGAATATGTATGGGTGTCTTTCCCATAGTCAATCACAGTATCCGATTTTAACAGACCACATCCGACACAGCTCTCAAAGCCGTTGCTGTCTTCTTCAAATTCCCTGCCTTTGCATTCTTCGCATTCGTCTTGGACCAGAGTCATATGACTTAGATGATTCGTTCACCTATTTAAACCTTTGTATTCCTTTAAGTAGGGATTACTCAGCGTTATCTGCAACCTTGATGTGAAATCTATCTCCATAAGTTAGCCCTTGAAGACAAGTTCCAACGAAGAATGCCGCAATTTCTAATTGACCAGTCCAGAACATAATGATAGAGATAGGCAAAGACCAAATCCAATGGTGAATATGATAGGCGTGTTCGATATTACTACGGCCAAATCCGATGAATAAGCTCGGAAACTTTTGGTTCGGATAATTCGTCAATGCCGAGAACGGCCCTTCAGGTCTTCCCGTTATGATTTCTGCTATGATTATTCCCAAAGAAAGAGCTAACAACAAGGACAACACAGAATCACTTTTCCGGATCCTTTTCAGCTTTCACTACTTTCTTAGATTTCTTGACTTTTGTTTTCTTGGGCTTGGGTCTTTTTGGGGGATCTATCTTCTTGTTTATATTCCATGAAACATGATATCTCTCATCATTAACCAGTCCTTCTTTCCAACCTACGATGTATTTATTTTTCGTAGCTAAATATCGCTGCCATCCTGAAGTTTCATTTTGAGCTGCTAGAGTGATTGTCCACTTCCCTTTACCAGTTTTGACCTTATTAAACTCTATCTTTTCATCTTTGTCTAAAGATAATCTCTTGATAACATCTGCATTACTTAGTTTATCCTTAACCTTCAGGATTTCTTCATTCTGCTTTCGCTTAGGCCAGACATACTTTGGCTTCTTTGTGTTCTTAACCTTTTTAGCTGCCATCTACTCACCTCTGACGGAATGGATCTTGATCATCATAGTTTCTATCGGCTAATCCGAAAACGGTAACTTCATGACTCTTAGCTCTCAATAATGAACCAGCAATAGTCTTTCCGAGCACTTTGAATCGCTTATCGATTTTGAGATTACTTGTTATTTGGCGAGCACTCGGTGGATCCCGAAGTTGATTAAAGAGATTGCCACGAATTTCGTTGACTCCTAAGCCACGATTACTGGCACTGAGAATATTGTGGATATGATTTACCCATCTGCTGCGGACTCCAGGCATTTTCAAGCACCACCCTTCAATGCGCGAAAAGCTCGAACCGCACGGATGTGCTTACAATCATGTTTGTATCTTCGATAGTCGTGACATTGGCAATTCCAAACTTCGCTTCCGCCTAGAAGTGCAGTCTTTCCTAGAAAACATACATTGTATCTCGATCCCTTCTTAGTTCCTTCTACTATCCAACGAAAATCACCTTTAGCTTCGATTTTGTTTGCCATAGCAATTGCTAATGCAGCCATATTTCTGTCCACCCTTACCATGATTCTCTATTGGTTACTCACCTATTTAACCATTACTATGTCCACTCATTTTGCCATTGCTCTGAGTATTCTGCTTCATTAGAATCTATTTCTACGGGGACTGGATCTGTCAACGGGAAATTAAATTCTGCCCGACCATATTGTTCCATAATCGCATTAAATAAATCTTTATATTCTTGTGGGAGAACATTGGCCAGTTCTGATAAATTAATCTCACTTGCTTCGTGCACTGAGGTGGCGGATTCAAAATTAGTTTGTCTTTTGTGGGCAGAGACTTCAAGTAAAACTTTAGTCCATCCAATTTGTTTTGCATCAGCTGTATCTTGATCTAAAGCTATCAGAGCTAATTTTCTTTCTAAAAGGGTTCCTACTATATCTTCAGGATCTATTTCCATTTGATCTGCCCAATTTAACATTCCCTTACTTATTTCTCCCAGTGGCCACAGAGCTATTGATAATGGAACCTTAACATTTTCAATTTTGGCACACCCTACGGCAGCCACAGTTAGCAATATTGGAGCACCTACTGTGAAATCATAACCTATAACGGGACTTATCAAGACTTCGTGGTTTTCGTGGTTGTCTAGTAAATCACCCATTACGCTCATTAAGTATTGTTGAACGCCAGAATTAAGCATATTCTGGTAGTCAGCTTCTATTTTCATGAACTCCGGATGCATAGCAACAGTATACTCTTGTATTTTTGACTATATCAAAGTGCTGTTTGTTTCCAATAAATTCTCGGAACGCCTACATAGACGATATCGTCATGAGTTACCTCTTTCCAGAAGGTTATCATCTGAGGAATTGTAATTGTATAATTAGTTCCACCATAGCTGAGGATCGGAACTATGCCTCCTTTCGTTTCATATGATTTTGATACTATCCTTTTGAACTCCTCAACAGACATTAAGAAATAACCGTCTTCGAAGGATCCATTCCTAATATATTCTGTATTGGCAGATAAAATATTATCCGTTTCGAACCGAGATTTCTTAGGAATATTTCTTTTAGGAGCTCCAGATTTTTTAGATTTCCCATATTTCTCTCTAGCTACTTCAGAATCCTCTCTAAAATCATACCTACATTGATTACACACCACATAAGTTTCTTCAGTATCGGGATCTCTCTTATATTTCAGATCGAAACAATAATCATGTTTACTAATAGTCCACTTCATTTTCATAGAATTAGAAGATCGGTCGTATACCAGTAATTTACTACATACTGGACAATATGGACTGGTAGCCACCCAACTATCACCACCCTTATTCATAGATTTAGCATAGTATGGATCATCAGATCTAGCCATATATTCATCGAAACCGGATACTGCCGTATGATCCGGAACTGTTATTTCACGGACTTCATCTTCCATTATGGCCATACCTCCGGCACATATTTTTCTGTTTCTCTATTATAGTGCATAAGCACCAACTGTGTTTTAACTAATTCCAATTTTACCCATTCTTTTAGGAATCCAGTGAGCAATGGGGTGAGACCAGTTACATAAAGATACAATGTTTCGAGTTCCAAGAGCTTCCACCTATTATTCCTCTTAATAACTACATGGTGAAATGAAGCGAAATCAAGAGGATCTTCTACTTCTGCTGCGAATATAAACTCCGTCACAGGAGTTCCGTCATTTTGAACGATCATATGCCTTCCATCACATAAACCGACATGAAGTGCGTTCATGTGAGAAGTATGTGCCTATCACCTATTTAACTAATCGGGTTGGCTCTAAGAAGCCGAAGAAATGGAACGGACCGGGAGCGTGGGATTACACACTCCAAATGGCTCAAGGCTCTCCTTTTGCATTTGCCATTACTGCTCACCCGGACTTTAACCGGCTACTTATATACCACTTGGTCGTCAGTAGGGGAGTCATGCTCCCTCTCTCGCATACCTTAACCACACCTAGTCGGTTTATTCGGTCACGGTCCTCGCCCACAGTCTTAAGTTGCGGGCTAAAATGATCTAATAGTGTCCACCTATATATGCTTGTTGGTTAGGGTCTGTTGATTCCACATAATGGACCATCATAAATATCTCCGACCTCATATTGTTCGTATACTGCCCAGGGAACTATTATAATTTGCGTAGAATTATTGTCTCCAGGATCCTCAATAATTATAAGTTCGTGCTGAGTTAGTATTTGATAGACAGTGTCAGTATCTTTTTCTATTATTTCTCCACGGATCATGCCACAAGGACCAATAGATTCAGCATCAGGAATCGGAAATATAAAAACACCAGCCAGAGGCAAGATCATTATACTGGAAACTAATAGAATCATGAATAATTTAGATGTTTCTGCAACAGTAGATACAGATTCTTGGTCTGCATATATCCAATTAGGATTTTCTTTCAGAGCCCCACCTCATTAATTTCATTTACTTTATCCAAATACAGTTATTGCCAGAGCTCCAATTACTATTGGATAAAATAATGGGCCCGCTAGAAATTTATCAATTGCAGTTCTAGGAGTTGCTCCAGTAGTATCAATAATATATTGATGATTAAATCCTCCAGGATTGGGGAACTTAGAGTCATATTTATTTAATCCAACTATACCGAAACCATCCTGGAACCATTGCTTTCCTAAAAATGCTACTTCTGCTATTAAATATAAACGATTTGCTTTTTTCGCCAAACTAGCCAATCTAACCACTCCAGCAACTGCAGCCAATCCACCACTAGCGACGGTAGCGAGTCCCCAAGCTGCGATTTCTAATGCGACACTTCCAACATCCATCCAAAATTGATTCCTTTTAGCTTGATCATCTGAAGCACCCGCAGCATATCCATAATGGACAAATGTGAATAATAGTGAATTATTCCAGCCTGGCTGGATTGGAATATTTACTTCTGCTAATCCATCTTCATCGGACTCACCAGTTACGGAATAAACGCCGACCAATGCTTGATTACTATTCACCTTGTTCATGACTGCTTGGCTTAATTCATCTGGATGCTCTAACAAATACTTTCTTCTAGCCGCTCCTAAAGTTCTAAGATAATCCTCTTGAACTTTAGCTAAATAACCAATATCTAATTTTTTAATATAAACACCATACTGATCAGATCGGGGATCTCCGTCGGAAGAAGTTTGTAATTTAATATTAATGTTTTCTCCAGGATTTCCACCCATGATATAGTCAGTTCCTTCTTTTAGCATAGGATATTTTGTGCCATCAGGATCTATAATCTGGACATTAGATTTTAAGTTTGCATTTCCGGAGGCCGATCCGGCACCATACCCACCAGTCCAAGTTTGACTCGGGTCTTTACCCGATTGAAGCCACATAATTACGACCCCAATGCATCTCGAGTCATTTTTAATATATAAACTGATCCTATTACGACGGATCCAATTACAATTGCTACTCCGACATCAGAGTTTGCAGTTAAATTTAGAAGTGGATCTAGCATACCACCTAATGCAATACTAAACATAGTTAGCATTTCATTAACTATTAAATATGCGCTGCCAACGATAAGTCCAGTAGCTCCAAGTTTCCCACTTGCGGATCCTAATCGAGATAATACTTTAGCATTTCTAGCGAATTTTTGACTCTCACTCAGCATAGGAGTTAGAAAATTATCCATAGATGTCTTTCCACCAGTCCATCCCTCATCCGCAAACTTTCCCATAAGAATTCCCTTTGCTTGCTTATTGGATTTCTTACCAGAAATTACATCATCTATCAAAGACTCCTGATCCGTTAAAACACGCATGGCTATATTGGTGTTATCTCCTTGCTTTACAGCATTTAAACCAAAAACACCTGCATCATCTAAATATTGCATCCGATTAGGAGCTACACCTGCTTTGGCAGTCCATCTTCCTAAATCGCCCCCAGCACCTACTACTTTTTGAGCTCCTCGCGCAAGCCTTCCGAAAAATGATACCTTGGACATATAAATAACTTATCTGCACGACTATATAATATGTGCGAAGCTTGATATAGAAGAATAACTAAGGAATTAGCATGGCGAAAGTGGATGAGAAGACTCGACTCGAAAGATTAGCTATTTGTCGCCGTTGTCCAATGGCTGAAGTAAAAATATTGGCTGGAACGCACTGTAAACTGTGCGGATGCAATATTAGAGCGAAAACTAGCTGGCCAAAGACCTCTTGCCCTATAGAAAAATGGTAATATTGAAATAGTCGGAATGGGCAACATATACTATGTCCGCAGGTTCTGATAAAGTATTCGGTGTGCAACGCCACGATGCTACTCGTGCTGGACTCCATTACGATCTTCGTTTAGAGCGAGATGGAATGCTTAAATCATGGAGTATTCCGAAAGGTATGCCCACAAATAAACGCCATTTAGCCATTGCTACTCCAGATCACAAAATGTCTTGGTTAAAGTTCGAAGGAGATATCCCAGAAGGAGATTATGGTGCAGGTAATGTTAAATTAGATAGTAAATCTACCTACAAAACGGTTTCTTATAAGCCTAAGAAATGGGTTTTCTATGTTAATTCAGGAAAGTATCAAGGTAAGTATACTTTAGTTCATTGGAAAGACAATAAATGGTTGATATCTCGCAATAAAGATCAGAGCATGGCAGCTGAAAACACTCAAATATTAAATGCAGAATGGTTTACTTGGTATTCTGGCCAGTATGTGTTAGTAAGAAGTGTGTATAGAATTTACAATAGATCTGTAAGTGGAGAAGAAATAGTTCTCCCTGAAGAATATTCATTATTAGATGACGCTGTCGAAGAACTAGTTAATCTTGTAGAGTATGATCCTAGTGTATTTGAAATGGGAGTTTATCAGATACAAAGTGGAATGGCTCCCAAGGTTAGTTTAGAAGTTAAATATAAACATCAAGAATTCAGTGGTGACAATCCAGCAGCTGTAAAGTTAGCAGATGAAAAATCCTACGAACGATGGAACAGAGATTATTTAATTGACGAACCAGATGATTTCTTAATTGGAGCTACGGATATAGGAGATATAGTTACTGGAGTTTTTGCTGAAGCCGCTGAAGACGATTGGATAGTGTGCCAAAATTGTGATGAAAGTTATGATGTATTCTGTCCACAATGCGGACAGCCCACTTGTAATACACACTTTCATTCTCAATTTAATTCGTGCCAAGACTGTTTTAAGTATCTTTCACAGTTCATGAGCGAAACAAACAAGAAGATTCATTTCATGGATCCTAAAAGAAGACTAAGAAAATTAGTTAATGATATAGATCTCGATCCAGAGACTGCCTCGAAAAGAATATCATTCAATGCAGGTGAGTAGGATGTCTAATTATTTCCCACACTATACATCTTCCTGGACCACTTCAAAAAAAAGAGTTGATCAGTGTGAATCTAGACATCGACTGATCGTGGAATTAGAAAATAGAGAGTCAGAAATGAAAGCTGGCGATAAAGTTTCAATTAAACTAGCCGCACAAGACACAAGGGGTTGGACAAATACAAGATATAGAAATAAACCAGGACATAAAGCTGAAGTAAAAATAAAGTCAACAGGTGGAACCGTGGTAATTAATGAGATCATTGAAGGAAATCGAGAATATTTTTATGAGCTCCCAGCCAAAGGTAATTGGGAAATATATTTAGATGGACCAGAAGAATCGGGGGACTGCAGTATGCCGCCAGCATATGTTAAAAAGACGGAGGTGGCTGTTAATAAAAATGCAGAGATAGGCGGTGTGGATTTAACTTCACTACTAGACTATAGAAAAGGAATTGCCGCATTAGTAGGAGTTATAATTTTAGGCGTTCTCATATCTTAAACTATCTAGAGTTCTCTGAAACATTTTGCTGTGTGGAGGGTGATGAGTAATTTTTCCATCATATCCTGGAAAACATGAAACCCAAGTATGTAATAATCCCGCCACATCTGTCGCTAAGGATCCTTCCTCTAAATTTAAATCTAAATTAATTATTTCCTCCTGATCTAATGGCCAAACTATCTGACCTGATTTTTCATGAATAGAATATGGGCATCTAACCATTCCTTGCATATAATTTGGACTCAAGTCAGCAATGGGATGAGCAGATCCCAAAACTTCTTCTACTATTTCTTTTACAACTCCGGCAAGTAACCTACCCCAGCTTTGCAATGTATGAACTTTAGTCATTACTTCTACTGGAATTAATTTTTGAATATCCTCTGGGTGAACCCAGATATGAAATCCTTTATTCCCTGAAAAAATAAAGGAAGGATTGATATCTTTATCTCTAAGATAATTATAAATATCTAGAGCATTATCAAACGGTATTCGAAGATCTCGAGTGTCATCAAAATCAAAAACCATAATTTGATTTCCAATTCTAGCAACATCAGGATCCTCTATGATCCCCTTCCAATCATTATTGTAAGTTTTAATCTCAGTATTCCAGGATCCATTAGATATTAATTTACTAGGAGGGTGATCAGCTGGTGGAATATTACTCCAATTTATTTCTTGTGTGCCTACCATCATTCCTACAGGTCTGTTATGAATATCTAATATAGCTAATTCTTTTTCGAGATAATCGATGGAGCCGAGGAAACGATGACGAATTCCCCACATTTTATTAGAAGGTAAAATTATCTGCCACTTAGTCTCACGACTATAAGTTATATCTCGAAGTTGATGTAAAACCGCTTTATTTGTATACCAAGAATTAATTTCATTCAGGACTCCAGTCAATCGGGGCACCCCCGTCACGCCATCCATCAATTGGAGGTTGCACTTCTTTAGCCACGCCTTTACGATTAATCCCTCTCAGATAAAATCTATCATCCTTTAACCAAGGCCAACGAGCTTCTTTAAACCAGTCAGCTTGTAGTTCTAATTCTTCACCCCACTGAATATTGGGAATTAACTCTCCATACTTATCAATTAATTCTAGAGCTTCTTCTACCCAAGGCTCCACCTTAAAGAAATCCTTGATTTGTTCTAACCCACCTTTAGAAAGGAGATATCCTTTTTCTTCTCCACCAGTTAACCATCCTAAAGCTACCCAATTACCAAATATCTTCTTAGCGGCTCGCCCCTCTTTGGATCGTGGAGATAAATGCATATGCTTCAACATATTTTTCACATTGATCTTAGCTCTCAGTGAATGGAGCTTAAGTAAATTCTCGGCAACCTCTGAATTATTCATAATAACAGTCATATTTAGGGTTACTACCTACTTAAACTTGTGGGATGGACTACATATCTATAAATAGTGGTGCAACTTAACAGATACTAGGTAATCTACATGATGGACGATTGGTTAAAAGGTGTCCTCGCCGGAGCTGGCGCAGTTCTAGTAGCCTCTGCATGGACAATGAAGCAGACAGCAAAGACTGTAAGAGAAAACAAAGCATCCGAAGAAGACCTATATGACCTGTTTCCACGAGAAAATGCAGAAATTGGTGGAGTAGACTTCCAAGCAGAGATGAGTGAACTAGATTTAACTAATCCAGAGTTCGCAGTTACTCCCTCAGAGGAATTTTCAGACCTACCACGACAAAATCTTGCCGTAGGCGGCTATGATTTCAATGCAGAGGACCTTTCCGTTGCAGATAAGGACGCATCCTCTCCAGAAACATACTCCCCTGCTGAAGATACACTATTCAACGAGCCAGTTGTTCAAGACGAACAAGACGGCGGAGTCGATTTCATGAACGCAGATGATGTATCAATAGACCCATTAGCTGAATCCCCAACTTCTGATAATCCAGCAACCGCTGATGCTTCAGATCTAGGTGGTCCAGATGATTCATTAGGAGCCGTTCCTGTAGAAACTCAATCCCAAGAAGCCGGTATGATGGCTTCCCACGAAATAGAGGCTCCTCTTGGTCGTGGAGTTACATTCAATCTTGGCGCAGAATCCAGTAAAGAAAAGCGTCGAGCACAATGGGCGCGCAGAATGCGTGGATCCCTCAAGCATAATGCAGAATCAGCTTTTGATAAGTTAGAAGATGAGATCGCAGAGGAATATGAGGAAAAAGGAATGTCCGAGGAGGAAGCTAAGAAAATCGGTGCCGCAACAGCCTACAAGATA
>Ga0164321_10000016_pt1 | contig 28500 bp, 39 predicted proteins | sample GuaBasSediGuay12_FD_121799 | JGI IMG/M metagenome (GOLD analysis project Ga0164321, IMG submission 121799) | Subseafloor sediment microbial communities from Guaymas Basin, Gulf of California, Mexico - Guay12, Core 4567-28, 21-24 cm | ecosystem: Environmental > Aquatic > Marine > Hydrothermal... | reverse complement strand
TACGGGAAGGGGGACTCGAACCCCCACATCCTTTCGGATACGAGATCCTAAATCTCGTGCGGCTACCAATTACGCCATTCCCGCATGGCTCTCTCCGACAGAAAAAGATTTCTGTGGGATCCTCAACGTTCGTTAACCATTGATATTATCTATTGGTTTACAAATTGTCGGAGAGAGTGTATTATTCGTCTTCTAGAATTTCTTGGGCTTCTGAATACCCTTCCCAGTTGTCAACACCAGCGGCTTGTAGTGCTCGAAGGAACTGCTGGTCTTCTAGGAGTTGTTCGTGTTCTGCACGAGTGATAGTCACGTTGTCGGTGTCGGTTTGTTCGTTCATGGTTACATTATACTCGTTATTGCTCGTGTGTCAAGTTATTCCACTCAAAACTAGTAAATTTGGATCCTTCTTTTACAACCCAGGTGGCGTGTCCATTATCTACTGCTTCTTGACGAACTGAGTCTTTTCCAGCATCCATAATTATGCCAATAACAACAATGATAGAAAGTATTAATAATATTGCAAGGCCCAACGTTATTAGATTATCTTTAGTTTTATATTTCATAGTTATTTGGTACTCCTGCCAGGACTCGAACCTGGACGATTAGTTTAGAAGACTAATATGCTAGTCCATTACATCACAGGAGCATGTGTTTGGTCGATCCCCTGGGGTATGATCCCAGATCTGACAGATTAAGAGTCTGCTATGTTGCCAATTACACCAAGGACCGCTATTCTTCGACTGTCTCCCAAATATACTTGCCACCGACCCAGCGGCGACGATAGTTAGGAGTTTTCGGTTCTGATTTCCAGTGTCCGATGATATTATTGTCGCCAAGGTCTGGCACGAAGTTCTTACCCATTTTGGCTACAAGAGGAACCATACGTTCTTGCTTCTCTTTTTGCTGACGCTCTTTTGTGCGTGTCTCGCCGTGCCAGCCACCAATTGAGTCCATGAGCTTCTGCATGGCCTCTAGATCAAGCCTGTATTCAAGGTCAAAATTCTGCTTTTGTCCTAGTCCATACTTATAGTCGTAAATATCGTCGGGATTCATAGTTTCGCCTTGCTCAGAGAGCGTGATTGGTCCGAAGGGAAGGATTTGAACCTTCGCATCGCGGCTTATCAGGCCGCTGCCTTTACCAGACTTGGCTACCCTCGGTTTCTTTTTCTGTTGTCTGGCGGAGGGTAGAGGTAACGCTCCCCGAGCCTTTCACAACTCCCCAGGTGTTCAAAACCTGTTTGTGCCTTGCACGGTACCCTCCATTGTTCTATTGAGTGTCGTATTCTTGTACGTCTTGTTCTGAGTTGACTTGTGTGATGACCTCTCCGATCCCCAGATTGAGGATGTGTCGAAGTATCATTGTACTGTCTCCATTATACGGGCATTCTAGCTTATTGTCAAGCCACGAATAAAATTTCTCGTCAAGAACTATTTCAACAGGCCCATTTGGGAGTCGTTCGAAATAACTAGACTCAACGCCAGCAGCAGGACGAATCTTGATCGTAATATCGCCCTTTCGTGACGTAGATGCTCGCGGCGTGGGGCGACTACCAACAGCACCAGCCGGAAGATCGTTGGCTTCCCTTAGGCGTAGTTCCAACGCTTTTTCAGCAGTCAGTCCCATCGCCATTTCTTCCTTAGTACGCTTGAAACGCTTAGCTCCCATCACTTCCTTGTAAGAAGCAATGTCGTGAATGAGAGTTGCCTGATGAGAGGAAATTTCGTTCATACTCAAGTATAGCACGATTTTCGTGCTTGTCAAGTTTTATTTGGAGGTAAGTGTGGGATTTGAACCCACGGAGCCCCGAAGGACTCTACGGCTTAGCAAGCCGCTGCAATAGACCACTCTGCCAACTTACCATGGAGCCCGTAGTGAGAATCGAACTCACGAAGCTTAGCTTTGCAGGCTAGCACATTTGCCATTCTGTCATACGGGCGTTGTATGGCGGTGAGTACGGGATTTGAACCCGTGTAGCCTCCGTGACAGGGAGGTATCTTAGACCTGACTAGATCAACTCACCACATGTTTCCAAATTGTACCATTAATAATTCTGTCAATCACTTTGCGGTCAACTTTGTACTTTTTACCCAATGCTCTGTATCCTTTGCCGTAAACGCCCTTTTGATATTCTAATCTAATAGCAATAACGTCTTGTTCAGATAATTTAGCACTATAACGATCTTCACCCTTTTCAGCTTCGGTTTTTGATTTTTCCTGATGACAGTCTTTACAGAGTACTCTACATTTTGCTAGTTCTTTTTCACGTCTTTTCTGAGACCACGACCAAACTCTATGTTCTATCTTCGTGGCTGGATCAACATGATCTAACTGTAGTTCTTCTCTACTATCACAAACAACACAAGGGCCGTTCTCACTAAACCACAACTGACGCCTTTTGGCCAACCATAGCTTTTGATATTCTCTTTGTTGTTGTTTGTTTTTATACGGCATTGTATTGGCAGGCCACCGAGGAATCGCACCCCGATCCACGGGTTTGGAATCCGTGATGTTACTGTTACATCAGCGACCTATGTATGGCCCCGCCCCTAGGTAATGCTCCTAAACCTTCGGCTTTTCAAACCGATGTGCAGACTTCTACACCAGAGCGGGATTATTTCGGCAGATCAATCGTATCTCGGAAGACAATACCTACCGGGAACCGAGGGATCTGATCGTCAGTACGATCAAAGAACCGTACTGTTAGCTGTTGACCAATGTACTGGTCTCGTTGTTCATACATGCGACGACGTTCGTCCATCGTCACCTTCATTGTACACTCGAAAGTGGCATCTGTCAAGTCATTTCGACAGATAAATACTACGCATCCTTTCATTTTACCTTTGCCGTCTCGGGCATCGAGCACTTGAAATTCTGCATCTTGGAACTGCTTCACTTTCAAGAGATCAGCGGAGCGATATCCCCAAAGGTATTGACCTTGCAAACCCCTCAGGATTGCACCTTCGTAGCCTTCGCTAATGTACTTACCGTGCATGGCCCACAGGTCAGCTTCGTTCTTGACGCTATCCACCTGGACACTGTGAACCGACTCGCTTTCAGTCAGTCCACGCGTGCCGTAGAGTGCAATGGCACGTTCCTCCCACGTCAGAATCTCGCACCCGTCGAACACGGGCATGTCATAAACATGGTAGACCAGTTCCGCACTCGCTTCCTTGTAGGATTTACCATCGGGATTAGCAGACCTTGCCAATGACGTAATCTTTTGACACGACATTCCGTGAATGTAAACCTCGCCATCTAGCATCATGTCATCCGGCAACCAAGTATCCAATTGAGCCGCAATGATCGGTAGATGCCAAGGCTTTCCTTGTCGCGAGGTCAATGTAATCTCACCTGTTTCATCGCGAGCAGCCAAACAACGCACACCATCCAGCTTAGGTTGCGAATGGGCCGGGTAGATAAACTTCTTCTTTTTCGTGCCCTTAAAGCTATGAGCTAACATGGGAAGCGGTAAAGTCTCTTTGGCACCTTCTGGCGTCTCACTATACTTCCTTTCCACCTTGTAATTCCACAAGGACTTGGCCTCTAGCTCAGCCTGTTCGGCTGGACTAGTGGCGTTTGCTCTGCCGAGGTTCTTTCCTTCGGCGGCTTTTTGGCTTTGTTGAAGCTTTCCACCTACTTGGCCGTATTCGGTGACGATGTATTTACCATCAGTCCAAACTTGCCACTGTCGTAAGTCGCCGCCTTTGGCCTGATGGTAAAGGATGGGGAGTTTGATGTTATTCATAGTATTGTATGGTACACCCGGTAGGATTCGAACCTACAATCGCCCGATTCGTAGTCGGGAGCCCTGGTCCAGTTAGGCCACGGGTGCATGTGTTGGTTGGGAATACGGGACTCGAACCCATAACTCTGGCTTATGAAGCCAGCGTGCTGCCGATTACACTAATTCCCTGTGTATTTATAGCCTGACGTTTACACGTAGACCATTCGAGGTGTTGAACTGACTACCGAAGCCAGGATCACGATACCATGCTTGAAAATAGATAGTATCGCCAGGAGAAGCAAAGTTCAGGCTTGCTTGCCAAGTACGCTCGCCAGTGTCAGAGGTTAGCACGGGGCCACCAATGAACTGAGTATAGGCAGGATGAATGCAAAGCCAGCCGTCACCAAACGGCACGTTCATGGGAACGGTGCCGTAAGTCATTCCTGAGAAGCGATTGCCAACCATATCGGTAACAACCATGCTGCAATCGTCAAGGGCGAGACTAGAAGTGCCTTGGCCAGTAATGACCGCACTGGTTCCCCAAGAGTTATTACCCGATTGGCAATAGGACTCGAAATCGGGAGTGTTGCCGCTCATCAGAAGGGGAAGTGCTAGAAGTAGTGCTTTCATATCAAGTAGAAGGGGTTAGGGGGTAAGTACGACCAATTATACCCTCAAGGGCTCAGTCTGTCAAGTAGGATTTGGGATTTGTGCAGTCGTAATCCTGTGAAGCTCCATTGACTCCACGACTTTCATTAGCTGCATTGAAATGCTCAAAACTATCATAACCAAAAATGCCAATATTGTACATACCATTGTATGGACGGTACATTTCATGGCCGTTGTGGTTAGAGTGATTTAGTGTTTCTGAATAATCAGGAACCCAAATCGGAAACGTGTTTCTAAAGTTTGCAAGAATGTCGTCCAGGCCAAGCTCTTCATAAACAGAAGCTAAAAGCTGTGCTTGGAATCCACGAGTCAAGGGAACGTCCCCCATAACTTCAAAGACGTGTTGAGGTACATTCTCGTCTCTCAAGCATACGCCATCTGGTGTGACCACACGACGAATAGCTGCAATGAAAAGTCGTCTCCACTTCTTACGCTCTCTGCGTCCTATGTACGGTGACACAGACAAGAAGCAACGAATTACATGATAGAAACCACGGTCAGCCCAGCGAGCCCCTTGGTTGGGTTCAGCAGAACGCATTCTCTTGGTTAACGACCAGAACAAGTTGTTGTAATCGTTATTTCCAGCGGCACCCTCAAGGTTCATCTTGCAGTCGTTCCAAACCCACTTCATGAACATGCGTGCAAATGGATCATAAGGAGCAAGCTGCCACGCCGCACGAATCATACGCCACAAGTGCGTGTAATCGTGAGCCTGATAGTGCATCAGCCATTCGCTATATTCACACCAGTTGTCGGGCCAACTGTTAAACTGAGGCAATTCATGCTGATATGTTCTACCAAGCCAGTACTTTTCATTAAGCTGTAATGGTTTACCATTTCTAGGCTTTAAACAAGCAATAGGTGAACGACAAACCTCGCCATAGAACTCAAGCGAACGAAGTTGGTATCCTTCTTTGCACTTGGTCCAATCAGAGAAGGGGGCGATGCCCGCTCCACCGTGCGAATCACTGAGCGTGTGGAACTTATTCCAAAAAGGCTTATACGGCCCGTACGAGTCTTCGCTGCGGTTGTGATACTTGTCTATGGCAACCTTTGCTTTATGCGGCAGCCATTCCGGCACCCATTCCTCAGGAATGTGCTTGTAGTCCCTAACTTGGTCTGCGTCAGGTCCGGTAACAAAACGCTCGGCAATGATGCCGCGAGGACGGATCATGTGTTTGCCGCTATACTCGCGAACTTCTCCGTCTACCTCAATTTTAAGATTTGTGAAATACTTGGTTCCCTGATTTTGAAACCCATTAGTAAGACTAATGACTATCTCTGTGGCATCAAAGCCACGATGCTGAGTAATAGTCACATGTAGTGCTTGCCCTAACAGCCTGGAATATTTTTGTGTCCAGCGTAAACGCCTTTCTTTTTTCCAGTGAATCTTATTGTCCATGACGTACTCTTGAGAAGAGCCGTCACGGAGCTTCATACTTACTTTTATGTCAAACATATTGCCATCCAGCCTAAAGGGATCATTCCCTTTAGAATAGTACCCTATTTACACAGGGGGCAGGGGATGTTTGCGTAGTTTAGGAGGATGATCCCCCGTGGGCTTATCAGTGGGAGTCAGTACAGGCACATGCATCGGAGACGCCTGATGGGTATCACTACCCATGTTTTCACAGCCAATCGGAGCAATAAAAGCAGCAGTCAGTACTATTAGAATTAAAGTGTATTTCATATCAAAAGGGCCAGATTTCAAGTTGGTAATCGCTAAAGTTATTGAGAGAAGTCACTCCTATTACAAAACCGTAATTAGTTTGTGGAATAGGAAAACCAGACACCTGTAGCGAGCCAGGGTCTCCAATAAATGAGTACAATAGATCATGTACAACAATAGTTTCGCCTTCATCCTGAATCAGACTGCGACCCCATACGTTGACATTACAAGTAGTATCTGATTCAGAGTTAAGAGCTAAGTTGAGTAGAACATCATCCTGTGAAACGAACCAATAGTAATCCTGTTCGATAGGACTAGTCGCACCACAGACAAAATATCTATCAGGAATCTCAAAGTGTCCAATGAATTGCGGTAGCTGTAGAGTCGAACCACCAATTTCCCAATCCGTACAGTCTTCGTGGATCTGCGGAGGACTGGGCGGATCATTATTTGGCATACTTTCTGTTTGATGTTGACTACAGCTAACTAGTAGTAGAAGACTGAGTAGTATTTTTTGCATCTTTCTTTTTATTGTGTTTCAAAATAGTTCGTGCTTTCCTAAGATCCCGTTTAGCTTTTTGGAGCATTGTGATCATTGTAGCAATTTTAGCTTCAGAGTTTTTCATCCATTCATCAGAATGAGCATCTAGCTCAATATAGACTGAACTACTACAATCTCTAACGCGAATCTCTCCAATAAAATGGTTCTCATCACTAACTGTCATATCATAACACATGGTTGCATCAGTATGAAAGCCAGGCTCATTTAAGAATGTACGATCACTGGCATGAAACTTATCTTCACTCATATGTTTTACGGGAGAGTACCACCAAATTCATCATCTTGAGCAGTAGCTTTCTTCTTCTTCTTCTTCTTCTTCTTGCACGGTCCACAGTCTACTGCATCGCCGTTAGCGTTCTTCTTTTGAAGCTTACCATCCTTGACGCGGTACGTACCACCAGTCGTAACGGTGCCATCGTCACTGACAGTGCTAGTTGTAGCCCAAGCAGTATCTTCTACTTCCCCAGCGTCACCACCCATAGTTGGCGTGCCAACAACACTATTAGATGACCCAACATCATCAGTGAAAACTACATGATAATCACCATGTGTACCACCAGAAGAACCGACTGTTACGTTTCCATGAGGGTCACCGTTACCACAGTCTCCATTGTGAACACCAGCAAACGAGAACGCAGCGATTAGCAAAACGGCAGTCATTGTAGATAGAATTTTCATAGGTCAATTACCTCTTTTTTCTTTTGTTGTAGTAGAGACATGATCCTGTTCTCGTGTTCAGACTTGCCAATATAGCCATAGTCTAAAGCAACAGTACTCTCATTAATCTCAAGGGAATAGTCATACACGGCAGACCAAAATTCGGTTTCGTCAATGACTAAGCCGTGAATAAAGCTCATGACATCATCCAACTCCTGTTCAAGAGTCAAACTATTATCATACACCTTATATCTTTCGATCTCTCTAAGTCGGTACCCCAAAATAAATGATTGCAATGCGTCAATTTCGAGCACTGTCTCAAACTTCTCAAAAGATTCCATATTGTGTACTAGATTGTACATCTTACAGAACTTGTCAAAGTTAATGTCCGTTGGTAGATTACCACGGAACGTGTCTTCTGCAAAAAGACTATAGGGCTTTCGACTTCTAAATAGCCACCCGAATTCAGTTTCGGGCTTCTTCTCTACCGTTAGTGGTTCAGAAAGAACCTCTTGGCGATAGTGATCTGGTTTCGTTAATGGAGGCAATATGATATGTTCTACCATTTGTGTCTTTGTTGTAATGTCTGGATGCATTCCTTTACCTTGTTCAAGTTTTGTAGGAAGAATAACAAAACCAAGGCAAATGAATACAATCCAAAGAATACACAATTGATAAGATTTCATGATATTGTATGGTAGGGGCGGTGGGTAATGCTCCCACTATCTCGGCCTTATAAGGACCGTGCTTCTACTGTCTAAGCTACGCCCCCTATGTATTCGTGATTTAATTTTCATCTATGTTTTGGTGCCAGGAACGGGAGTCGAACCCGCATGCCCTTTCAGACGTTAGATTTTAAGTCTAATATGTATACCAATTCCATCACCCTGGCGTTTTTTGGAAAAGGCACCATTCGGTAGCCCTTTCTAGTGTATTTTGTTAGTATGAGAAAATACTATACAGACAAAGAGTTCATCAAGATCGTACAAGAGTCTCAGTCAATTAGTGAGGTAATCATTACAATGTCACTTGTACCTGCTGGTGGTAACTATAGCACGTTTCACGCGAGAGTCAAGAGATTAAACTTGAAAATTGATCATTTCGTAGGCAACGCATGGTCAAAAGGACGTACACTTGGCCCAAGACGACCCATAGAAGACTACCTAAACAACGTATGTGGTATTAGTTCATATGATTTAAAGAAACGACTTTTAAGCGAATCTATTTTTGAGTATAAATGCTCAAAATGCCGAAGAATCGAATGGAATAATCAACCAATACCTATCGAATTAGATCATATCAATGGAAATCACAAAGACAATACATTATCCAACTTGAGATTACTATGTCCCAACTGTCATGCTCAAACCGACACGTACAGAGGCAAAAATATCAAAAAAGCTCTTTCATATCGTAAACCTGTAAAAGTAAAATACTGTCAAGACTGTGATGTGGTTATTTCAAAATATGGTACTCGTTGCAAATCATGTGCTGGCAAAATCATACAAAAGACTAAAATTGAATGGCCCTCTCACGAAGACTTACTTGAAATGGTTCAATCTGCTAACTACTTAGCGACATCTAGGCATCTAGGTGTTTCCGACAACGCTATCCGTAAGAGACTTAAGAACCATAGTTGATTGGTCTGGAAGGTGGGACTCGAACCCACAACAGGTAGCCCCCAAAGCTACTCCTCTGCCAATTGAGGTACTTCCAGTTGTGTTTGGTCGGGACGGCAGGATTTGAACCTGCGTTCTGCTGCTTCCTAGGCAGCCGAGGATTCCAGACTCCTCCACGTCCCGTTGTATTGGCTCTCCCTCTAGGTATCGATCCTAGTCGCTTTCCGTTAACAGCGGAATGCTCTGCCATTGAGCTAAGGGAGAATGTGTTCTATTATACAGTTACTTTAATCGAATATACGTAGTTATCAATCAATAAGGCGTAACTTTGCCAATACGTTGCATACGGTTTGCGTAGAGCATTAAGTTTGTCGCGTTGCGACGGCAAAACCAACCGCTTCAAATGTCCTCCTAGCTTAGTAAGACCTTCTACGTCACAATTTTTCATCAGTCTAATCATTTTAAAGCGATACGTGTAGTCGAAAACCTCAGCTTCACAACTTTTCCATGTTTGATGATTACGAAAAGCTACCCATAGTTCATCCAATGAGGCTTCATTGACCCAATCTTGAGGGGAACAGTTTTCAACATCAAGCATGATTAATGATTTCTACCGTCTTCTTTACCTCTTGCACGATGCAGTCGTGCAAGCTGTCAAAACGACCCTTGTCTTTTTCTGCCTCGCTTTGCGAGGCATAGCTATTTACTTCTTCCGCAGAATGTCCAGAGGTCCACCCGTGACGAATCCTGACGTATGATCCCAACTCAGGCGAGTAGATGATGAATCTGTTCATGTTCAAAGTATAGCACGATTCTCGTGCTAGTCAAGTGAATTTCAAGAAAATGGAAGCGGGACTGGGACTTGAACCCAGACAGACAGGTTCAAAACCTCTCATGCTAACCGATTACATCATCCCGCTATAGTTGGCAGCGGGACTGAGATTCGAACTCAGGTGACTGGGCTCAGAACCCAGCATACTAGACCGCTGTATGATCCCGCACTACTTACCATAAAAGGTCGAAACGCCCTTTCATGACTTGTTTCAGCTTACTTGTTTTCTTGCCAGTCCTGTGATCCACAGCCCTACCATCAATAAAGTTGTAGGTTCGAATCTTGTTGCCACGTCCACCGCCATCTACTTGCTCTCGTTTCTTCTCTGTTTTTTGAGAACGTTGAACAGATGTTGTATTGGTAGGCAATGAGGGTAACGATCCCCCGTCTTCGGTATGTAACACCGATGTTCTTCCATTGAACTAATCGCCCATGTGTGTTGGAGCCCCCACCAGGAATCGAACCAGGATTACCAATTTACAAGATTGGTGTTTTACCATTAAACTATAGGGGCTAATTTACGTGTTTCCAGGTTTTGCCTATCAATATATCTCGTACTGATGATTGAGCAACTAGATATTCTCGTGCTATAGCGTGTTGAGCACTACCGTTAATTGATTTCGCACGGATCTCTCTAACTTTTTGTGGATTCAGTTTAGCGGAACCGTTACGCTCTCCAATTGGAGCACCGTTCCTAGATCGTCTTTTGTTGGCTCTATCTTTATTGTTATCAGCTTGAGTTCCCAAGAACAAGTGCGACGGTCGAACACATGTGGGATTATCGCATTTATGTAAAACGTTTAATCCGTCATCAATTTCCCCATTTGCAAGTATCCACGATACCCTATGGGCCAATTGTGGTTTTTGATGAAAACTAAAACATCCGTATCCGTGTTCGTTTGCGTAAGCTGTCCATTCCCAACATTCGGTCTCGTACAATCCATCGTCACCGTACTTATTGGACAATTGATTAACTTTATTCCAAAATCTTTTCATTATCTGTCATATGCCATTTGTAATCTCGTACGTACTTGATCCATACCATCGTGAGCATTCACAAGATTTGGATTTTGTGTTGGATAATTCACTATCCCCAGTCCGCGTGGGCGATTTTGCAGCCAAAGCTCCATAAAAGGAAGATAGTCATCCACGAATACACGACCGTAAGCAATGCGTTTGTCGTCAGTGATATGTAGCGTGGCTTCGGGAAGATTCTCTCGTACCCAATCAACCTTCTCACTCCAGGCTACTGAGCCTGTCGTGGGGCCTTTGGTAAGAACATGAATGTCAAATCCGATCTCGCGAGCGATATCGAGTACATCCCAACCCCATTGCAGCTTCGGAAGGTTACGCCAGAATCCAGGTTCCTTTTTGATTGCCTGGGCTCGTGCATACCAGTGATCGGGCATAGCCCACAGATTTTCAGGGATCTCTTCTTCTGGACCTTTCATGCGAAGCAAAGCTTCACGGAGCGGACCTTGAAAATTGACAAGGGTTTCGTCCATATCGAAGAGTGCGATCTTGTCACTATCGAACTTGGGTGCGTTCATCATGATATTTAGTATACCCTCGTTTTGACCGCTGTCAAACAGTACCGGGGGTATTATTTGGAACCGCATGCGAGGCTCGAACTCGCTTATCAAACTTGGAAGGCTTGCGTGTCACCCGTTACACTTATGCGGCATATTCTTGTTTTCTCAAAAATGCTAGAAGCTTCTGAGATCCCCTTAAGGGGTGTATGGTTGGCCCCGCAGGACTCGCACCTGCATTTCCTCCTGTAAATAGGAGGTGTCCTAGCTTGTTTTTAGACGAAAAGCCATTACTCAAAATCAATCAGATCGCAGTGATTTTGGGTGTTTTCATATGATTTTCGATCATAAATGATCAGAATCTATTCGTTCGCAGTGATTCCTTCTCCTACGATGTTCGGTGACTGCTGTACTAGCTTCAAAGGATATTGTCCTTGAGTTTTGGCTTACCATGCCCAAGGACTCGCCTCCACCATTACAACTCACGGAGGTCGGCTCCGGTCTCTCCGAGACTAGGGGCTTTTGTTACGACTGTCATGTCGTTTCTACATCATGGGGCTTGTCGCCACCCCCACTAGCCACTAACAATGGCGTGTTTTATACGCCTCCGAAAGACTAGATTACTGTCAGCGTCTTACCCTAGTCGGCAGTGAGTCTGACTTATGTTCGGAGGCGTGGATTGGTGCCGCATCTGGGTAATGCTCCCAGCGGGGCCTTTACGGCCACGAGGGTTACAGCCTCGGCCCTCTCTTTAGGGGTCTACTACGACGTTCGCTCCGCTCACGGAGCTTGAAAATACAATATCCACGAACTAGATTTTGCCTTCGACAGTTACTAAAGCTGTCTGAATATTGCATTGTTTGGGGTACATAATGGGGTTTGAACCCATGCCGTCTCAGTCACAGTGAGATATGCTGCCACCTACACCATATGCACCATACTATTTCCAGTACTTGTATCGAACTATTCCTTTAATGGCGTTGTGACTTACTTGGTATTTTTTAGCTAGAGCTTTAAAACCATAACCCTTAACGCCCGGACGATACTCTTGACGTATATTCTCTACGTCTTCTGGAGATAATTTTGTTTTACCTCTGCGGTTACGTCCTTTAGTAACCATATCTTTATTATTATCGTCTCTCGTACCTAAGAATAAATGATCTGATCGTACGCATTTTCTATTGTCGCACTTGTGACATACACAAAGACCATGAAGAATTAATCCAAAGTGGAGCGTCCATGAAACACGATGAACATCAATAACTTTTTTGTTAATTTTTATTGCACCATATCCATTGCCACGACTACCGCCCTGCCATTCCCAGCATTCGGTTGGATACTTGCCATCTACTCCAAAAACGCCAGAGTTTTTGTTTACTTTATTCCAAAATCTTTGCATATCATTCGCTGCCCTATTGCAGCGTTGTATTTACGATAAACAACGAGCCGACCCTCCAAAAGCTTCTTCTTGTATCATCAGCTACTAGTTCAGCTTGCTACGCAAGCACACATTGGAGACTTATTCGTTTACCGTAAGAGGGTGAGTAATGTTATTTTTAAGGTCTGTGGGCCTTCGGCTCTAGCGAGCAGTCCACCATTCCGTTTTACCTTTTAAGAGTATTCCACAACTCTGCTAGATTAACACTGGATGATTACTCCAGTCGCCTTAAAAACAACGTGTAAGGTGGCGGGGTATCCCCCGCCTAAGGTGTGGCACTATTGGTAGCTCCAACATGCCGCCAGCGTTTCGAAGCTCTCGTTGCTTATCCATTCTTGTAGTCGAAGCAAATCCTAGGGTTTGTCAACGGATATAACACGAGATGTTTTCTAACACCCTGTACTGGTGCGTCGGGCAGGCACTACCTCCTGCTCTACTCCCCCCGCTGGGAAGCGTGCTTTAATTACACCACCGATGCATGTTCCTTAGCGGCAGACGCTATGCGTCTCTGCCGCTATGATTGGTTCCGAGTTTTCAAAGACCCCTCGTGACGAGGAGTTGTCAGGTCTCAGTTGACTTGACAGGTACATTGTACCCTGGAAGCGAAGATAGTTAAGTTCTTTTCTTGAAAAGATTCGCTGACCAGGGTAATTACACTAGTTTAGGTGTGTCAAGAAACAATTATCTAATAAAATAGGTGACTCTCTCCAGAGCCACCTACCCTCGGGCGTTAGCCCAACACAAGGTTAACTTTTACCAGTCGCACTCGCAGTCGTCTTCCGGATAGCCGCACTCGCCGCAGTCGGAGTCTTCGCACTCGCCATCACAGTAGGATTCACCGCAAGAACTACAGCAGTCTTCTTCTACCTCAGGGAACGTGGGAGCGTACAGCGGCTCACTCAGTACCTTGTCGAGCTTGACTTCTTCAAGGACTTCGTAGCGGCAGCAGCGAAGCTTCTGGCAGTCATGGTCGCTCGGGACGCTCACCGCATCCTTGGGGTTGACCTTAACCAAAAGCAGACGTTGGCCAAAGCCAGATGCGTACCCCTGGGAGCCAATATGGAACCCAGACGAGCAGTGGTTGTTCGGGTTGTCATCCACCGAAGAACGATCCATTTCGTGTACTTGACCGACACTGTTGTCGAACGAGTTCGTGTGACAATCCTTAAGGTCATTGTTCACGCCCTTGTACCCCACGAAACACCCGTCTTCCGTCACGGCCAACCCCTCGTTCTCCAGGAACGTGTACAGTTGTGCTCGCGAGTTGAAGGACGGATTATCCATCAGGTTTTCAAGGAACTTCACAAGCGGCTGGAAGTCAAGGCCACGCTGGAAGAAATCCGTAATGCGTCTGCCGATAGCATTGTGCAACTCTTCCCCATTGTAGGTGACTTCACCGTACTCGTTGACCACTACACTGCCGTTCGTGTAAGCGTTCAGGGCCTTCGGGATGTTGACCAGGGTAGGCAGTACATCGTAGTCCTCAGCGTCGAGAGCTTCGATGATTTTGCCATGGTTCGGATGGGTGGAGCCAAGCATGTGGGTCTGACCATCAAGAACCAAAATGATCGACAGATCGTTGGCGATGACAAACCTAGGGGCCTTGGCTTTACGACGGAAGGGGTTGGTTAAAATGCTCATGATTATGACTTGAGTTGGATGTATTCGATTACGTCTTCGACTTTGGCGTAGTCAAGGTCGATGTTGGCAACCAGAGGGTATTGTTCTTTGAATGTGTTAGTGAAGTTCTCAGCCTTAGGCAGAGTCAGGTTGAACAAGCTAAGGAGTCCATTCCACCTGTAGTTGGTTTCTTCTGCCTTGGTCAGCTTGACCAGATTCGAACTAGCGTCCGACAGACCATCAACAGCGTTCAGGAACTCGTCAGAAAACTCTCTCGGAACACCATATTGTACCCTAGCTCTTGTGTACTGGTCGGCAGTTTTCACGAAATCTTCCATTTTCTTTCGAGCCTCGGTCGCAAGATCGTCCAGGCCAAGCTCGGCACGCAGCTTCTCGTAACGCTTTTGAGGAAGACCGTAGACCGACGTATAGCCAAGGCTTACGGCAATTTCCTGAATTTCGTTAGCGTTGTACTCTCGCCCCATCCAGATGCACTTGTATCCAATACGCTCGATAGCAATAGCGTTAGTAACATCAACGTCTTTCTTGTCAACACTATCCCACATATCGCTAACTCGACTACGGTAGCGACAGTTGAGCTTCTTAACATAGGTCCGAGTGCCACTAGCGGTACCATTACTGCGTACCTTTTTGGGTGCGTCCGGAAGATCCGAAAGCTTAACGGTAACTTCGCCAAAGGTCTCTGCGAATTTCGCAGCGTCATCAATCTTGACTAGGAAGCACTCAGCGTTGTTACCGTTAAGGTAATGACGCAGGTTTCTCTTTTCTTTGTAGCTAATCTCGCAGTCATCGTTCTTTTGAATGAAGACGTATGTCCTGTCGGCCTTGGGCTGGAACCTGTGGGCGTGACGATTGATTTCAAGCGTCTTCTTACGATACGCCAATCCAACCGGATACAAAGTGTATGCACCGTCTTCGTGAGTATCAATACTCTTTTCGTCTTGGTCGAAATTCACAAGACCACGGAAGGCATCCATTTTGATAATGCGTTCCATTCTGGTCTTGGCATCCTTAACGGTATCCAGTACCGCTACACAAGCCTCTGCTTCTGCTGTAGTCAAAGCAGCTTGCAGGTTTCCGATAGTCTTCTCGTCGTAGTGAAGTTCTTCACGACTCGGAGTAGGAGTACAATCACCAACGTTCATTTCGAGCATCAGCTTAGCAGAATGCCCAAGCCCAGAACGAACTCCTCCACCAGTCGCATTGTAACAAACGTTACCCATAACGATACTGATCTCAGAACGAGTGGGCGAAGAATACCCCCGATACAAGGACCAGCCATCACCAGACAGTGCGGGTTCATAATCCGTAAAGTCTAGACGGGCACCAGTGACGTTCGGACGAAGCTTGAAAAAGGCATACACCTTTTGGGCTTTCTGGTTGAAGTCCCAGATATCCCTTTCGTTAATGTGTAGCTTGATCTCAACACCGTTCTTTTCGACCGTGACGGTCTTATTCAACAGTGCAATCGTGGGTGCTCCTGCTTCACCTTTGAAGACAGAGTACTCGTACTTCATCCCCTTGAAATAAGAAGTAAAGGAAAACATGTCCACCAGAGCGAACGGGGTTTTCGAGCCCAGGCCGAAGCCTCCCGTGCATTCGTTGGAACCATTGCGGTTCGACTCGAAATACGTAGAGTAAATACCTTCTACGTCTTCCTGCGAGAGACCAGTGCCGTAATCGCGGATCACGAACTCGGGGTCAATCGAGTTGGGAAGGTGAACGTCGAACGGCTCAGGGTTTCCTGCATCAGTATGGGAGTCCGCAGCGTTGGTGCTGAGTTCCCGAATGATAGCAGTCATGGGGTCAGAGTACAGATTCTTCGACAGAATCTCGAACGCCTGAGCGTTGGCCGCGATCTTGAATGCGGTCTCTTGAAAGTCGCCTGAGCGAACGATGGTGTTTTCTACTTGCTTGATTTCCATGTGTCTTTGAGTGTTTGAAGGTTTCCCTTCGCCTTGTGTGAGTACATTATACCCTGGTTAGCACGTATGTCAAGTGATTTTTAAGATTGTGATGCGAATAAGTTTGCCCTTGCCAGCCCGAAAGTCTGTAAACCCAATCGGGACAAGCATTCCAGCACCCCGTCACCAATGACAAAGCACCATTCTTTGTTTTCGAGCTTCTTCACGAGGATAGTATATCCCGTGAATGCCGTCTGTCAAGTATATAATTCTCTTGTTTTGATGTAATCAGATACAGCAGGAGTTAGGTACTCGTGTTCGTGGGGGTTGTCGTGCTCTCGTATTTCTGTAGAGCTTAAGTGATCCATGTCGCGGACACTTGACACTGACCAGTTAAGCGTGGCAGAGATTTGATTGTCTTGAATGTCCATACCCTTGCGTGACATAATCACGAAATCAGTATTGGGCAGACGATCACTTAGCCATTCCACAGACGGATACTGGTGTGCAGTAATCGTCATGTTCCAAGCGTCAGCACCCAGTACAAAGATAATGTCTTTTGCACCAGCAGTAGTAAGCGTCTGGCGTTTGTCTATAAATCTAGGTGCTTGCGTAAGTAGAGTCGGGCGACCTTCCACATCCAACATACGCACTCTATGAAGCATATCCTCAATAGAGAGCCCGCCCTTATAGTAGTGTTGTTGTGAAATCTCGTACAAGCAACTCTCCACGCTCAGGTGTTTTTGAGTAGGAGGATTGAATGCCCCAGGATAGATCGTGGGATAATCCCTAACGTAATCCATCACCCGTTGGAACTTGCCTTTGTGATAAACCAAAGGATTGAGCGGCTTCAAAAGGATCATGCGTTCAGCATCAGAGACACCAGGAGCATACAACACATCGATATTGTGAGTCTCAAGGGAATCCTCAATACTATTAATGTGTTCAACCCAAGTGTCGGTGCTCAGCATACACGCATTCATGAGCCACTGTACACGATCACTTACAATGCGGCCAACCCACTCACGGTCGGCACAGGCAGCTACCGAGAAGTGCATGTACGCTTGCCATTCTCTTGTGGCAATGTATATCCATCCATGCGACGGTCGATCCTGGTAGTGTGCTCCGGTAATAGCTAATCCAAACAGACTGGGACTATGTTCTGTTCGTCCCAACACTTTAAACAGGTTCTCATGAGCTAATCTCTTAGCGTTTTCAAGTGATACCGCACGCATACCTGCGGAGCGACCAGTAGCATCATACGGACAGTCAATGCCTAGAATCGTTTTGGATGCACCGGGTACTCGTAGATACTTAGAGCTAAACTCTAGACCTAGACCAACCTCCGTGATGATACCTCGCCACGAAGATTGATTAAGTTGATTGCAAAATTGTTCCATCGATTTTGATTATGTCTGTTTCTGTGACGGGGAGTGCGGCGTTGACCCGAATCTCATCGAGCGTCATGATGTTCATGGGGACACCATTATAGAGAACGTCTTGCAATAGGTTTTCCTTAAGTCTGGTCTCGTGAACTGTCTCCAGCTTAAGGGTTTTGAATTCGCCCCGTGAGTTACGGAAGACACCCAAGCGTCCACGCTTGGAGTTCTTTGTAGGATCGGTCTTCGGTTGCTTGAAGATATCGACCCACTCGCCATTGATTTGCATAGCAGAACACTTGATAGCGAAGCACTGCGTGTCTCGCGTGAAGTCTTGGAGGAGTCCCCCTCCAGAGCCGAACGCAATGTTGTCGGCAGAGATACCGTTAACCTTGAACGCTTCAAGAACATCGGCAACAGTGTGTCCCCAGTGGTCACACCATACGTCATTCTCTGCTTGTGTTTTATACTCGTACCACTTAATGCCGTCGCCTTGGATCATGCGAACATAATCTGGCAGAACTCGGAAGCCTTTCTCGTTAACAGTAGTCCCGAAGACTTCTGCCAGGGCTTCAAAAACATCAATATCAATCTTGGGGAGCGTACCAGAATCGGGACGGAACACGACGGTTCCCTCGCGATTGCGGATCATATCCATAATGTCTTCGTTGCCGCCGATGACGTTGTGAATAAAGCCCATGGTATCGAACGAGTCGATGACGATGGCAACCAAGCCTGTCGGATGAGCAGTGAGCACCTTGCGTACAATGTCGGCCTCGCCCTCGGGTCCACCCGAAGTCATAACAGAGTGCTCTGTTGCGGGGATGGAGAACCCAGGCATATCCCATTGTGTCTTGCTGTCTGCCAGTCGCATCGACATGGGAAGTGCTTTGGGGCCATAGTAGTCCCGCAACAGGGGAAGTGCGGCCATGGTATCGGTGCCCATGAAACTCGTAAGGTGAGCAGCACCAGACAGTGCGGCAGTTTCGAGCGACGAAACACCACGCATGCCAAAATCATGAAGCTTAAACGGCAGGCCAGCAAGGTCGCCAGTCTCTTCCAGGTAGCGAGCGATGATCTTTTTGACCTTACGACTAGAGCTTGCAACGGTCGTGGGCGACCACATTTGCATAAGCAAAGTCTCCAGGAAGTTCGTTAGCCACGGCACCTGCGGATCGGTGTTCTCGATAGTGAATAGTGCTGTGCCTGTCGGCACGACCGTCCCCTCGGGGATAGCAGTAATCCTTACGGGAAGGCGTCCTTGGCACTTGTCGAGAATGTATTCCCAGCCTTCGCGGTTGAAGACTTCTTCGCTACCGAAGTGTGCCGTACAGATAGCAGCGGCTTCTTCAATCTTCTCACGAGTAACCACTCGCCCCGTGAAATATTCTGCAATGATGTATTGCAGGCCGAAGAACACGGTCTCATCGAAACGAGCACCGACTCGCGGTTCGCAATATGAGTAAACGGTTTCAAGACCGTCAGGATAGAACGCACTGTGTGATTGCTTGTAGCTGTCAGTGCCAAACGCTACGATGTTGAAGTTTTGCATTAGTATTTTTCAGAGTGTTCGATGTCCCAGTACCACTCTGCTTCTGAACGCTGCTTGAGTATCATCATGGCAACACGACAATAGTCGTCAGAGTTATTGCAAATGAAGTAACGGGTATAATGCTTCTCTTTGAAGATCATAATACCAGCGTCAGCTAGCCTGCGTTCAAGATACTTATGCTTCATTCTTATACCGAAGGTAGTCCTGAATGATTTCCCTATGATCAAAACACAACGTCACGTTCATTTCGTCAATTTTGCTAGGGTCAATCACCATGGCGTTCTTGGCATCGTCAGCACCCACGGGCGTACCATCGGCGGCTGCATAATATGTGATACTGACCGCATGACCTCGCGGGTCGCGGTTAGGGGCATCATAGATGCCAGCCTCGGATACGTTGTAGATATCAAGGCAGGTTTCTTCCTTGGCTTCACGGATGGCAGCGTCTTGGCAGGTTTCACCTACGTCAACGCAACCTCCCGGTAGTGCCCAGCCATGGGGCTCATTCTTACGCTCGATCAGTACGATACCATCTTCAATTTCGATGATGATATCGACTGTGAGCATGGGTGTTTCGGGTTTTGTCATGATTACCAGTGTGTGATGATTGATTCGCCTGTCCAAATCGTGTAGAGTCTGGACTCGATGATTGGGCAACACGCCCATTCCATCTGACCAATCATACCCCGGTCTTCGCTATGATGATGCCCAAAAAAGCAAAAACTTGGCTGAAACTTATCTACAATCGCTTGCAGTAGTTGCCGATTGCCCTTGCTCTCTGTATGATTACGTTTATAGCGATCATCAGAATATGGAATACACATTGGATGCTCATGGGTGAACAGTGCATCGATTGTACCCTCAACATTGTCCAAAGTGTTTTGAACCTGTTGATAAGTAATATCTTCCTGTCGCCACCAAGAGGAACCTTCGACACGACGATACTTGTCAATCGAAGCAGCCCCACCGAAGAACATAGCTCTATAGCCATCAACCTCGATCACACTACCTCGCGGCATGTGTGTCCAATCGGGTTGCCATGCTCCACCATCCATTTCAAGCATGTCAAAGTTCTCATGGTTGCCGTCAATCCAAAGCTTCTCAGCGTTGTCGTAGACTTCCATTTCCTCAGGAGAGAGAAAACTCTTACTTGCCTTAAATGGCTTATCTTTACTGTGGGGCCATGTACCGTAACCAAAATCCCCCACCTGGACAATATGCGTAATGTCAGAGTGCTGACGGATCGCTCTCGCAATCGTCACGTTCATGTCTTCCCAGAAAGCATGAACATCGCCAAGGATGAGGAACTTCATTGTATCAGTAGTATTAGTGCGGCAATGTGTGCGAATTGGTCTGCTGCAATTCATGACGGTATTAGTGAGGCGACCATAGCAGACCCAATTAGGATGATGATGACGATGCCAGCGATCCCGCCAAAGATCACGCCGACCTCGGGTTTCTTCTCAACTATGACCGTCACCACTTTAGGCTTATCCATTTCAAGCCACGCCAAAGCTTTCTGTAAGGCCATGACTTGTCCACGGTGATTGTCAATAGTTGGCGTATGTTGTTTTTTGTTGTCGGTTTCAGAAGCTACTACAGCCTCCGCTCGTGCCAATTCGTTTTGAAGAAACCGCTCGGCGTTTTCGTGCATCAAGGCAATTTGCAGATAATTGTTTCCGGTGCGATATCCTCAAGCATGTGGACAACAACGTCCCAATCGCCTCCAGCGAGACCGCAGCCCATCATGTGGGGTATGTACAATTGGATGTCGTTTGCCCTGGTGAAGTCACGAGCCTGACGGAAAGCTTGGCACAATCCGTTGTAATCCGTTTGTACACCGCCACCTACGTTCTGTTGACCAGCCAGATTGGCCACGAATTGAGCGTCACCGATTGTTACCAGTTGACAGTCTCCCACTTGCCAATCGTCCTTGTCCACGTAGACATTGTAGACGTTTTCCCACTCTCTGCGAATTTGAAGGGCAAGCCCAGCACCCATGACCCCAAGGCAATTGACCTGATGACAGATGACGGCAGGGCCAGTCACATCCAGGATGTTTTTCTCAATCAGTTTCATTTGTCTTCTTTGGGGTAATCGTTGCAGTAGAAGCCATCACCTTTAAAGATAACGCCAACATTCCTGCTGATCTGTCGTTGTAACTTCATCTTACCACACGATGGGCACTTACGCTTGGGGTTTTCCGACATTCTTTGAATGAATTCGTGCTCAGCATCACAAGCACTGCATTTGTATTCGTATGTAGGCATCTAGATGTATTGCTGACAAATCCAGCCACCGAGATGGGTTTTCATAACCCAAAAACCACCTTCTCGATGGTTGGGATCACCAGCAATCACAGGAAGTTCTGGATCTAGCTGAGACAATTGTTCAATCAATTCTCGTACTTTCATATCTTTAAATTCTATCTTTCGAGCAGTTTGAGGTCAGTAATGTTCCACGAAACGAAGCCCTCGATGGGCTTGTCTAGACGGACTCCTCCGGGGATATCATCATACATTCTGATGATGGTTCTGGTGCTTCTACCTCGGCGTACCTTCCGCCCAACGAGATCACTATCCGAGTTGTTTATGTCGTTTTTGTTTGTCATTTTTGGATGACCGTGCTGGTGCGTATTCTACACGATTGTCATTCATTTACAGCGGGATGACGTGGAACTCGCAATCAGACCTATGACTTAAACCAGTACAGGTGCATTGAGCAAACTTGTAACACATGAGGTCTGAAATCATGTCGCTTTCCTCTTGACTTTGAACGTTATCCTCGGTTAGCCACATGCGATTAAGGGCCTTGTGAACGGTCCTGTACTCACGTCTGTTAAGCTTTACTTCGATGATTGTGGCAATAGAGCGTTCCAGTAGTTCTTTTACGTGTTGATTGAACATTAGATTTTATCTCTTTTCAAGCGAATCCACCTAATTAGGTGACGCCTATGTTTTAGGGCAATTCCTGTAAAAGACAACATAAGCACGACCAGTAGAGAAGTCCTTATCTTGTACACGAACCACGATTTGGAGGATCCAGTCGCCATCCGGGTTCTGGTAGAAGTCGGCGTGAGGGATTGTAGTCATGTTATTTTTAAGCGAATCCTAATCCCTATAGAGAACAAAAGAAGTCTTACAGGAACAACCAGTAGAAAGACAGGCAGGACAGGTGTAGGCGAGGGCGTTCGTGTGACTAGAGTCTACCACGATTTTGAGACCACAGCAAGAACATTCGTACGTTTCATCTTCATTGCTTCGTTCTTCTTGATTCTTCATATTGACCACAGGTGTACACACACTCACTATAAGTTAACGGAGGGCCTGACAGGTGACGTGGTAGGATGCTTCTGCCAGTTTCGCAGCAGCGGCAGCAGAATCAGCCGTTTCTATGTCCCTCAGGATCACAGTAAGCCTGCCCAGCCGCTCCTCAGCAGGCTTGGCACAAAGTCCTTCCTCTCTTTGCAATTGTATGTTCTCCCATAGAAGGTTGATCTCTTGTCTTAGTTGTTCTTTCATGTGGGAATGATACGCTTTAAAACGTACTCTGTCAAGGTAAAAATCTTTTTAACTTCCAGCTTGACTTCCTGTGGTTTGAGTGTACTATGAATACTCACGCAGAGACGGACTGCCGATGCATGAGGTGAGGGGTAGTACCCTGGATACACTGCTTGAGTGGCTGAAGTTAAACGTAGAGGATAGTCAGACCAAAGGCTTGAAATGACAGAAATGGGGTTTGCGGGTATCAAACCGTCTCATTGATGTTTTCCTTGTTTTTCCTTGACATAGGGCGTATTTCGTCGTATAATGAGGTACTTGAAAACACATAGTGTCGCGGGGTGGAGCAGTAGGTAGCTCGCCAGACCCATAATCTGGAGGTCGTAGGTTCGAATCCTACCCCCGCTACCAATACACCAGCCATGACCCATGAGCCCGACCGTGGCTGGTTTCACAAGGGGAAAGTAAAGAAGTGGACAACCGTGATTGACAGCCTATCAGCAATCACGACAAAACCACAGCCGTCAGGCTGACGGAAGCGGTCGCAACAAGATCGCCCCCTAAAAGGACCAGACATTAGTCTGGTCCTATTTTATAGCAAAGAAGTAAGGACGCCACGCTACTATGGATCGCTTTTGGAACAAGGTACAGAAACTACCGGGGGTCAATACCTGCTGGTTGTGGACCGCTGGAAAAGACAGATATGGATACGGACAGTTTAAGCTGGACGGTAAGGTTGTACGTGCTCATCAGGTTAGCTGGAAAATCGAGAAGCGTGTGAATCCTTCTTACTTATGTCATACTTGTGACAATCGTGCCTGTGTGAACCCAGCACACTTGTACGAAGGTAGTCACGCTAGCAACATGAGCGACAAAAAGCACCGCAACCTTACATGGAGTAAATATGACCCTCATGTGATTAGACGTATTCGTAGGAAGTATGCCGTAGGTTTTTCAAGTGGACAACTCTCGAAAGAATTTAATATCCCTAGGAGCACCGTACTCAATATTCTAGACGGTAAGCTCTGTAGGAGCACCGGGGGTCCAATTAGAGATCCTAATTTTAGATACTATGGCAATCGCTTTAAAAAAGCCATTCCTAGAAAATCGTAGCAGTGTGGCGAAACGCCTTACTATGCTCAAAATTCCATCAGTGTCAGTTCTCCCCTTACTGTATCCGGGGAGGCAGGGATGAAGCCTGCCACTTATGTCCCCTCTGGGGAACCCCGAATGGGGTGACTTCTCCGCTCAAGGCGGCTACTCGGATTGGGCGAAGTCACTACTCCCAACGCGGTCAACAGAGTATACCCTGTTGTGCTCGAAAAGTCAAGAACGAATCTCGTTTCTTTTCGATTGATGTTGCCCGCCAGGACGGGACATTTTCTAAGCTTGGCACACCATTCCGGGCCCCTCGACTGGTTACAGCTTACCCCATGATCCTGGATATGCAACCTGTAACTGATAGTTTCTTCTACCCTATACCTTTTCTCTTTTTCAAGCTCTGTCTGTGTCTACCTTACTATAGTACACAGAATGCCATTTTTTCGTGACTTTCCAAGATTTCTTTAGATTCTATTTGCTTTTCCTAGACTTGCGGCTATACTCTCAACGTCAACGAAACGAAACGCCCAGCAGGGCACAACCAACACAAGAACATGAGCACCACGAAAAACGCCAGCAAGAAAGCCAATAAGAACGTCGCCACCACCATCAAGCGAGGCCGAGGCCGTCCCGCCAGCTTCCCCGATCAGGAGTGCAGGGCAATCCTTTCCACGATCCCTGTGGAGAGCATCGCTCAACTGCACGCCCTTCGGGAGAAATGGGGAGTCAACCTCAATCAAGCCCTCGCCCGTGTGCTCCAGCGTGCTCACAAAGACGCTTTCCGCTCCCGCTCGAAATCGAAACAGTCCTAACCCTACCAATCGGCAGGAACTAAGGCCACCCAATCGGGTGGCTTTTCTTTTTTCAGGATTACACTTGCATTCCTCCCAATCACGGGTATACTGTCAGTGAATCGAGGGACGGCCCTCACAACCCCTAACAGGAAAACGAAACATGACGAACATCACCGGATTCTTCAACGCCCGCACCGATACGGACAAAGCGGCCAAAAGCATTTTCTCAGGTGTCACGGGTGAAACCTCGGACAGCATCATCAAAGACCTTCCCACGTTCCTGGAACGTGCTGGCAGGGACTACGGTATCCTTCGGACTCCCGCCCTTGTCACCGATCCTTTCGGTGGGGTGGACGCTCAGGGTGCAATCTGCCCTGTGGTTCGCGAGGTGGAAAACCAATTCCATCTTTCCCGCACGAGTGACGGTCGGGTTGTGAGCCCTCACACTGTCACGAAACAGTACGCCCCGCTCACTCTCATGGACGTGGCAGCCGAAATCAAGCCCTGGCTTGACGCCGGGTGGGTGACTCCGGATGCCGTCTTCAGCGGCAAGAATGAGAGCCTGGAATTGCTCTGCCTCCGGATGGACGCCGATGGGATGCTTCCCAATGGTGAGCAGTGGCAGCACTACATCATCCTTCGCCTCCCGCATGCTGCGGGTGGCAAGTGCAAGGGGCAAGTGGTGGATTTCCGCGAGCGTTGCTCTAACGTGTACGCTGCAATCGGACGTGGGAACGAATTCACGATCTCTCACAGGATTTCAAGCAAGATGACGGAAGCCGAAAGGCAAGCCGCCATGGGGGAGCGTGTCAAGCTTGCCAAGAACGCTTGGAAGACCGCTCAGGATCACATCAAGGCCCTGGCAGGCAAGGTCAACGCTTGGAACGGGCGTACTGTCACGAACGCTCAGGCTGTCAGGCTCACGAACGCTCTGCTGGGGATCAAGTCTATTGACGATGCCAGCGGCAACGCAAAGAACAAACAGGAAGCGATCCTGAATGGCTTTGACATGCCGCAATTCGGCACGAACGGGGCGACCCTTTACGATTGGGTGAACGCTGTCACGTTCTACACGTCAAGCCCTAACTCGGCAGTGGTGGCAGCTTCCAAGGTCAACCCGATTGACCGCATGATCCGCAACGTGGATCCCCAGGGTACGGGGTTCAAGATGGAAGACGCGGCACAGAAGCTCGCGGCACGATTCGTCGCGGGGGACTTCCAGTAAATAACCTAGGGGTCAGGGTTGACAAACCCTGGCCCCTATGCTATACTGTAGCTCATGGGAAATCACACCATTGGGAACCGACGCGGTTCCGTGCGGGGGGCTCCCCCCGATGTCTATGTTGGCTTTGCTTCCATAGACGATGACGGCGAATCGATGGGCGAGGCGGTTGCCTTGTTTGTCAAGTTTTTCCTGATTGCAGGAATGTGGATCTTTCTCTACTTTATCCTTGCGGTGCTATGGGGTGTGGGCATTCTGCCCGACGAAATAGCAGAATAAATACGAGGGGTCGCTTGACAAAGCGGCCCCTCGTGGTATACTGTCAGTGAATGAAAACTCATATGGGGTGGTAGCTCAGTTTGGTCAGAGCGGGGGGTTGATAGCCCCTGGTCACAACATCTTTACGACGGGCGTCAAGGGTAGCTCCCTGAAACGTCCCGAGAATCAGAGGGTAGCCTCACCTTTTTCCCAGTTTTCACTTGACAGCCTGTAAGGCGTTTTCAGCCCGCGAGTAAGTTGCCCGCGTGTCTATACTACGTCCGATTGTAAAAAGGTCGGGAGAACGGCTTAGAGAGCGTCTGAGAGGAAATCGCCCTCTTGAAAAAAGAAAAGGGTTATCTACTTGCTTTCTGTCCTTTCGAGGGTATACTCTGGCATGACGATCAAAGCACTAGAACAAGCCATCGGCGGGCTTTCCAATCCCTCCAAAATGCCGGGATGGTCCTATGGGATCCCGGCTTCCGCGTGCAAGATCGGGGCCATCCTTCGCAAGATCAAGCGTAGCGTGTGCTCCAAGTGTTACGCTTTCAAGGGTATGTATGTTTTCCCGGTTGTGAAGGAAGCACAAGCCCGTAGGCTTGCCATTCTCACGGGGGATCTTGAAACGTGGCAAGGGGATATGATCCAATTGCTTTCTTTCAAGTATCGCAAGAAAACGGGGGACGATAGGGTATTTCGCTGGCATGACGCGGGGGATATCCAATCGGAGGATCATTTTCAAGCGATTGTGAATATCGCTCTTGCCCTTCCCGATATCCAATTCTGGATTCCCACAAAAGAGTATGACCTGATTCGCCAGCACGCCCACAAGGCCCCTGCTAACCTCGTGGTGAGGGTTTCGGCCCCGATGCTAGGGGATACCCTTCCCATGATCCCCGGCACGGTAGGGAGCACGGTAGGGACCGGCAAGGGCTTTGTCTGTGGAGCGTACACTCGGGAAGGCAAGTGTGGACCCTGCCGAGCGTGTTGGGATAAATCGGTGGAATGGGTTGACTATCCCCAGCACTAGGGTATACTAGAGTGTCGCTTAGGAAGTGGCCTCGCTGGACTCGCAAGAGAATGGTCAGCGTCGGGGGCTCCGATCAAGGGGAAACGGAGAAGCGACTATGAATGAGTGAGGCCCGGTGTCAAAACCGGGTCTCTTCTCTTAGACCTCCTGTAAGCTCGCTCACGGCCACCGGCTCAAATCCGCGTGTCTATACTACCTTGTTTTGGACTCGTGCCCGCCTAGGGGCCTTGTAGGCCGCACAATGGCTTATCTTATTTCTAGCAAAATCTCCTTGCCTTCCTGTGTTTTGTGGGTATAATGTACACATGCAAACAATCGAAGGACGACGGGTGCGGGTCTACTACAACCTACACAAACACGTATGGTCTCTCCAGGAGTGGATCCCTCGAAAGGGCTGGCGGGTTCGCCACCACGTTCGCAGCCTCATTCTAAGAGACGTACAGTTCAAGGTGAGCGAGGCCGGTAGGCAGCATGTGATTCGCGAGAAACGCAAGCACGTACACGCTTGGGCTATTGGGGAGCTTGTCTCACTTGACACGTACCAATACAATCGTGATGCTTCTAGACGCATTAGCTACAATCCATATATGAATGCTCACTTCATGATGGACGGTCTGCCGATAGCGGCTGCTGACATGGTAGTTTTCAATGCAGAAAAGCAACTCTTTTACTTGACTTCTGCTAAAACCGTAGTATAATACAAACATGAACGCGAAAGACCAATACGACTGGTGGGAATCAAACCCAAGAGAGAACAAAGCATGAATCAAGTCATCGAATGGATTTGGCAACGGCCCGCACGGGCTTTCAAGATCTACTACAAGGGCAGCCGCTCCAATGCGATCACAGAGAAGTGTATCGAGTGTGCCTGCACGCTCAAGGAGGCCAAGGAGTGTGAGATCACCGATTGTGCCCTATGGTGCTTCCGTCCCGGTGCTACCAAGGGAGAGGTTCCCTCGTTCGTACCGCCTCAGGACGAGCTACAAGCCCTGGCAGACGCTAAGGTTCCCGATGCTGTCCGCGAGCACGCTCGCAAGATGGGCAACGCACGGAAGGAAGCTAGCGAGGAGTGAGGTTTCTCCTAATCCTGCTTGACTTCTACCCATTTCTAGGGTATTATCTAAACATGAAGAGAAGGAAGAAAAAGAGAAAGCCCAAGGCGGCTGAACAAGGACAACGGGGGGCAGGAGCTATGGCCAACGCTACCCGTGGTAGGGCACGACGATTCACTGACAAGCCCAAAGCGGCTAACAAGACAGCCTGTAGGGGCAAGGTAGAACTATGAGCACGGACGAAATGAATGCGATCCTAGGCCCGTGTCCTATTTGCAAAAAGGTCAAGTGGTGGTATAATGACTTGCCGCTTAGGGCCTTCTGCTGGGGATCACCAGACGACGAACACAAAGAGGTGTCCAGGGTG
>Ga0164321_10000015_pt1 | contig 28665 bp, 39 predicted proteins | sample GuaBasSediGuay12_FD_121799 | JGI IMG/M metagenome (GOLD analysis project Ga0164321, IMG submission 121799) | Subseafloor sediment microbial communities from Guaymas Basin, Gulf of California, Mexico - Guay12, Core 4567-28, 21-24 cm | ecosystem: Environmental > Aquatic > Marine > Hydrothermal... | reverse complement strand
TGCTTCAGCCAACTCATCGGCGGGCTTACCAATCAAACTACGAGCCGATTTTTTGGTAGTAGCCTTAGCCATTTTAGTGAATTTACTGTTCAGAGCCTTAGATAAATCATCTACCAGACCCAAATCACCAAGTTCTTCCGCAATTTCAGTGGCGTATTTATTAGAATCTTCGGCAATATTCCCCACAATTTTGGCAAATGAGGAGGGAGATTCCTTGCCAGCAGCATTAACCAGTTTGGCATCAAAATTAGTGGTCTTTTGTATTACCTTACCATCTATATCTGCGGCTAATTTGACTGCATATTCATCCATATTTTTCTTGGAAGTATCTAATCCTGCATCAGTTAGTTGTTTTCGGATTAATTGCCTTCCTGCTCGGGAGCCAGCAACATTTTTGCCAACAGACTTGACTGTGCCTTTTCCTAAATCTCCAAGAACCATGTATATTATTCCTCCTTATTGCTATTTAAGTTTGTTTCCAGAAAAGCAAGACCAAATTGTTTCCAGAATCTCTTCCGCCACCTGCAACTATCCATTTTTCAAACACTTCGGCATTCACAGGAATTACTCGGCGCATTTCAGGGTTGTGGTCTGGACCCGTGATTTTTTCTATGGCATCCTGAAAGGACTTCTCCATAAATGATTCTAAATCTACAGAATCAGGAAGTTGTAAATCATCTGAATTTCCATCCCAGAATTTTTGGTCTTTCAACCACCAGAGCCACATTATGTTGTCATTTTCATCCCAAATTTGTGCTGGCTCATTAGGAGCGGTGTATCCAAACTTTCCAAAATTTCCTGATTCATTACCCAAAACTGGAATACTCATCATGCCTACTTGTTCATATTCGTTTGCTTCATATTCGGCTAACAATTCTTCCTCAAACTTCTGCCAAATTTCTGGGTCGCCTTGTTGCACCACTTCCCACCAGCCCTGTCCTAATATCAGAGGATATTTATGGTGTTCATCACTTGAAGTTCCCATGCCTTCCAAAATAGCATCCATTATGGGGTCGGCACCTTGATAGGGTTGGATTGCTCCTGATTCATCAGTGTTAAAATAGATAGAGAATTCATCTGGTAGTAGATTTCCGAAACGATATTCTTTTAGAAATTGATAATGCACTAAGGGAAATAATTCCAACCAAACTTTTTGCAAACTGGTATTGACTACTGTAAAGAGAGGAGGAATCCCAAAAATATTCTGTTCCACGATGGGAATGTCCCACAATCCTACAGCACCCCAGATAGTTTCTGGTTCATCTTCCTCTGGTTCAGGAAGAATTTTCTGCAACCAATTAATCGGAGCAGGTAGACTCATAATAATTCTTGGGTCATTCTGTTAGATAAACTTATGTAGCAACACCACTGAATTAAGATTATGGAGATTCGCCAACTTATCAACTGGATGCGGGCTCCATGGGTTTGGAGATTATATTACAGTATGCCTTATGAGGGAGGATATGTTGAAGCCGAATATTATCCCGACAATGCAGAACAAGTAGCAGAACATCTACTAAGATATGCTTTAGACAATCCTAATATGGACGATGACCCCACCCGCATTAATGTGGAAATGAAATTAGAAGAAAGTGAAAGAGTTAGCCGTTCCTATGTTTTAGAAATAGATGACACCGATGAGGGTGGTCCATTATCAGATACTAACAAGAGAATACTAAGATTACTCATAGCAGATATAAAGAACCCACAATTTATGATAGCAGAATATGATAACTACTCCACTTTGCAATTGTATAAATATAATTTGTATAGCGGGGTGCGATAATGGATATTATCAACTGGTTAAAAAGGTCATCAACGCCCGCTTGGGCTTGGATGGTCACCCACTATCGTAGAGGAGATTCCTATGGACCAGATTTTTTCCGCCCAGAAAATTTAGAGAGGGCAGTAACTCGGCTTATGTTAAGTTGGAATCCTGAACAACCAGTGTTAATAAGAGGAGATATGAATTTAGCAGACATAGGCGATATATCTGATGTAGAAAAGGCCAGAGAAATTATCAAGAGAAAAATCATGCAAGAATTGAAACTCAATCCTGATGCACATATATTAGTAGATAGCGAATCGGGATACTGGAAACACTCTGCCGAATTAAAAAAGTTTGACTGGGAAGGAAGTTTGAAATAGTTTGGGGCGGTAAGTGGTATCATGGGATTGCGACAATTTGATGAACGCATGAAGATTTGTAGGGCTTGTCCACAACTCACACGCAAACTCACAGGCAGTTATTGTAAAATCTGTGGATGTAATATGAAGGTTAAAACCCAAGTGGCTTCAGCCGAATGTCCCCTCAAAAAATGGTAATGTTAAATAGGTAATGCGATAACATCAAATCATGCCCCAAGTAGCAGCAAGTTTGTTTAACGACCAGAATGAAGCAATGACTCACGCCAACAGCGTAATCGGTTCTCTTGACCTCCAAGATGTCTTGAATCCCAAGCGTTTGGTGCAAGTTGTCCACCCTAACCAAGTTCATAATTCCGAAACCATGTGGCTCGTCATTGAACCACAAAATTTGGAAGGATTGGTTGCCAAGCGTAATGCCATTCGTGCAGATGCTTTGCAAAAGGTGGCTAAGTTGGAAGAACAATTGGCTTCGCTTCGCACCGCTCATGGTTTCTTGAGTGAAGAGTGAATCGGAGGTGGCCTCCGATGAGGCAGATTGATTGTCCCGATGGTAAAGCCATTTCTGGTTTTGAAGTGTATGAGCCTCAAACCGAAGAAGTTGGTTTTGAACAACAACGAGGACGCAATAAGAATTTCGTAGCCACTACTGCTTTTTGTCCCCAGTGTAGTAAATTATATGAGTGGGATAACCGTTTTGGTGAACCCAAGGTCAAATGGAGCCTTAATCGTGCCGATTATTGTTTTGATTTGGTTTATGAGAGAGATGATGATGGCAACAGATATGTGAAATGTAATTCCTGTGGTTTTGACCTAAGAGAAGAACCCACGGGTATGCAAGCCATGAAAAGTTCATCTCCTAAAGAGAAAAGGAAAATTGATTTTCATCAAGAATGGCTTCGTAGCGTAGAAGTCAGTGGAAATCACTTTGTTATGGAAATTGAAGAATTCAAGAGAATGGCGGTAATTGGCTACAAATCTAAACTCACTATGAACCCTTGTGCTAAAGTGGGCAGTAATAACTACTACATTCCTTGGGATGATTATGTGGAACACTACGAAAGCCTCACAGTGCAGGGCAAGAGTGTGATTGGTTTGGCAAGGAAATATTGGAAATCCCTTTGAATAAATTGAAATAGTCGGGGAACTGAACTATATTCATGTCAGAGCCTAATCCTTTGTTTGTTAATCTCTCACGGATGTTGCAATCCAACAATGTTAGTGTGATTAATTGGAATCCACAAGGCACGGGATTGATTCGGCAAGCACAATTACCTAAAGTCCATACCAAAGCCACCCAAAAATTGGGTGCAACGGGTGGAACAGTCTACAACTTTGTGGACCCTCCTTGCGGAACTTGGGGTGAATTAACTTCTTGGGTCACAGAATTAAGAAATAAACACGCTAACAGAGCCAATTCGTGGAATCCACGCCGAAATCATTTTGGTGGTTTAATGCCCGAGGCTACTTATCAAGTCACTAATGGCTTGGATGTGAGAGATAGTCGTTTTACCAATGGTGGACAGTATGCTATGAAGGATGGCACAGAAATGAGATTAACTTGCCGTGGTAGTGGATGCAATACCGAATGGAAACGCAGTGAAAGGCAAAAAAATGCGGGTTATGCTAACAAATGTCCTCGTTGTGGAACCAAAGACAATTTCACTGAAACGGGACCTCACCAGATTCAATATGCTCAACTAACATTTCCTGTGGCATTAGCCAGTAATCCCTCTTGCACTATTGGTTTTGTAAATCTTTACGGGCAAGAAGCAGAGCGTTTGCAAGATGTAATTGCTCCGGGCGTTAAATTCAAAGCCCGATTTTATGGGAAAGCAGGAAAAAGAAGCAGACAGCGACAAACTGGGCGAGGCTATGAATGGTATAACTATCTCTTAATGACTTTAGGAAGTGCCGCCTATAATGCCCAAAACCAAAGGACGGGATTCATCACTATTCTGTGATGCTTAAATAGGTAAGACACAACAGAGTCATTAGGTGAGAGCATGAGTTTAAGAGGCAAATTTGAGGAAATGATGGCAAGCGGTCTGGAAGAAGAGATTAGAAGCGTAGGCGAGGAATCAGGCATTGTGAATGCTAAAACTGCCCCAATTCTTCCTGTGATTGCTAAACTGGAAAATACTGACCCATTTATTGCGGGCGCATTCTTATTGGGTCAAGATGAATTCGGTGAAGCCGATTTAATGCTAACTGAACCTGATTTGGAAGACCCCGACTTGCCTAACCAAGAAATTCAAGCGTGGATTAATTCCGTTATGGTAATGGAAGGACTTAATGAGTGCGATAGTCCTGCAGAACTTTTATTGGATTTCAATAGAGCCGTTATTGCCACAGCCAAAGAATTTTCTGATGCCGAAGTGATGGGTTGGGCTCCGATTTTTGAGGAGGTTCTCAACTACCGCCGCAGTAATAATCGCCGTAATCTAAGACAAGTGGCTGCAGTGGGCAATATTAGGGAATTGTTGAAGCAAGCCCTTCAAAACATGATGTCTGAATTCGCTCACCACCTAAATAATTTTGATATGAAGGCTGCAGATTTGGATGTGAACTCTTATTTGGATGCAGACACCGAATTTTCAAGTGAATTTCAGGGGGAGTGGGCTTGAGTCATTATTTTATTGTAGTGTATGACACACTTTACACCTTAAGCGACCCTCTGGTAATGTCAGAAACTTCGGAAATATGTTTTACCACTCGTGAAGCCGCTTTGGAACACGCCGAGAAAATCATGCAAGATTCTGAAGTGGGAATGGCTACTGTTAGAAAGGTATATTCTGTGGGAGAGTGATTTTTTGGGATTAGGTGGTGGATGGGGATTATATGAGCCTCCGCAAGAGCAAGAAAAGAAGACTGTTCCCGTAGGATTTTTAGGCTTGTGGTTCGCTACTTTTATTTTTGTTATCGTATTTTTCATAGAAATGGCATTGGTTAAATAGGTAATACAACACACTATTTTTCATGAGCCGAAACCTTCGTGCAAGAGATATTGCCGCAAGACCGCAGGGTGTAGTTCAGCAGGAAAAGCACACATGGAAAGTTCAATCCAGTGATGGAAAAACTCAATATACCGTCATTGATTGGGGCGACCGTAAAATGTGCAACTGCGTGGACTTTCGCCGCCGTAAGTCCGAATGCAAACATATCAAGGCAGTAGAATTTACTATTCTCAAAGAGCGTTTCGGTGATTTAATCCGATAAGGTGATAAAAGTGAGTATAAGAGCAAATAAATGGGTAGAAGCCGTAGCCGAAATGTTAAGAGAAAGAGCCATGATTAGCACAGAAATTGCTGAACAGTTAAAGGCAACAGGAAAAGGAGGTCGTTATCCTCCTACGCCTCGCCGTGTGACTTTTGTGTTGAGAAGCGACAAGCGATTCAGAGAATTGGGTGAAGAAGTTGTGGGAACTATTGCTCGCAACCGAAGCCACCCCGTAAAATTGATTGGTAGAATGGATACCAAATACGAAAACGAATCGCCTTATAGGGCGGTGCAAGTATGAAAGAAAAGTGGACCGTTGTGAGTGATGTCTATTCCGAAAATTCTTTCGGTATTGTGGCAGAAGAAAAGAATGTTACTTTGACCTTCAATGTAGAAGTGGGTGAACCTAAGCCCGATGGAAAACAAAGAGGATGGTTTGAGTGGTATAATTCTCATGGTGGATGGTATGCCGAGGGCGGATTATGGTTTCAGAACAACACCTTGGTTGATTACGATGGTGTGTTTTCACTGGCTGCTGAAATTTTGGAGAAACTTCACGAGGCTGGATTTGATGTCAAAGATATGGCAGAAACCTGCGCCCCAGAATTGAATTTGGAGGGTGCAAAATGAAATATTGGGTATCTGTCTTGCTTTTAACTATGATGTTGTCAGGATGTCTTTCTTCTTCCGAAACCATGATGGAGCCTGTGGAGCCAGAAATGGAAATCATTACAGAAACTGAAAACCATAGTCATCAATTTATGAACATCCAACCCATGAGTGTAGCCAATAATACTGCCTATGAAGTAAATGGTAGCGTATGGGTCATGGCTAATTGGACTTGGGTATTTCATGAACCTGTGCTATGGGAACAAGGAAATATGACTATGCAAGTTTTGGTGGGCAACGAATCCAATAATTCTGTGGTTTGGGAGTCTACGCCAGTCAATAATACAGGGTCAGTTAATCTCTCTTTAGATTCTCTTAATACTACACTCACGCTACGAGTGCAAGCCACGGGAAGTGATAATCCCGCCGATAACATTCCTGCGGACTGGTTTCATGTGCGTTGGTATGTAGAAGTTATGCGCCCTGTTAGTGCCTAAAGGGGTCTTGAAGACACAACCTTTAAATAGGTTGGACCGCTATGGTATAGTGAGAGAGGAAGAATATGCTTACAATCAAGTGTCCACATTGCGAAAGTCAGCGAGGCTATTGGATTAGCCAAATTCATAATAATGACGAAGCCGTTCATGTAGAAGTGGTTTGCTTAAACGAACCCTGTCAGCAACCATATTTCTTGTTCTATCGCTTCGCTGGAGTGATTAAGTCATAGAGTTTATATACGGTGGAGAAATAAGATAAGTGAGGGAACAACATGAAAGACGAACTAAAACTAAGAATTGAAACCGAAGAATACATCTACGAAGAATGGATTATAGAGGTGAAAGCATGAATGAATTTTTAATTGAAGGCTGGAAATCGGCACAAAAAGAAACCCGTCATTATTCGGAACCACTACAACGGTGGGTCTATAATACTCGCAGAGCGTGTGAAGCATTTTATCAGAAATTCCCTGATGAAGAATTTGCACTTATTTTCCGTCAAAACGAAAAAGTCAAAACTGGTTGGAATCATTGGATGGTGCCAGCGTTTGTAGTAGACAAGGAAATGGATGAGAGAAATTTTGGAGAAGTTATTTGGTGCAAGGTCGGTAAATACCGAACCATGCTACGAGAACAGAATAATTTCATGCGTAAGGCTGGTTGTGGAGGACACGACTAAAACACATGGGTATATGAACCTATGCTAATACTTAAATAGGTAGACACAAGTAGAGAGGACTAAGTGATACTATGACAGATACAAACAAGCCAGAAGAAGTGGATATTTACTCCTGCCGTGAATGTGGAAGCAAGAACATGACTCCTGATAACACAGGCGTAGTGTTTTGTGATGATTGCGGATTAGAAGGCGAAGCAGGTAGAATTGACCCGGGCAAGGACAACCGTGTGTTTGCTGATGGTTCAGGTGCAGAGGGTGAACGATGGGGTATGCCTAAGAGCGAACTCTATCACGATGGTGGATTGACTACCGATATGCCTATTGCTTACACCGATGGCACAGGTCAGCGTCTTTCTTCGGCACAACGCCGCCGATACAACCGTCTACGCCGACAACATCAGAGGACTCGCATTCGTGATGCTAAGGAACGCAATTTGGTGACGGCACTGAATGAACTTGACCGTTTGGCTTCTCAAATGAATCTACCCAAGTTTGTGAAAGAGAATGCTGCTCGTATCTATAAGCGAGCCGTAGAAAAGCAATTGGTTCGTGGTCGTAGTATTGAGGGTGTGGTGGCTGCTTGCATTCACGCCTCTTGCCGACTCAACAACATGAGCCGAACTTTGGATGAGATTGGACAACACTCTCGCACAGGTCGTAAAGAAATTGGGCGCACTTACAAGAAGGTCATGAATGAGTTGCAGATTCGTATTTTGCCTACTGCACCGACCGAGTATGTGCCTCGTTTCTGTTCTACTTTGAACTTGGATGCCCGAACCGAAGCCTTGGCTCGGCAGATTCTTAGTTATGAGCAAATCAAGCCTCTTTCAACAGGTCGTGGACCCACAGGAATTGCTGCCGCAGCAGTTTATTTGGCAACACGCATCCGAACCATTACTCGCACACAAAGAGATGTAGCCATGGCTGCTGGAGTGACCGAAGTGACGATTCGCAACCGATACAAGGAAATTTGCGAAGTATTAGGTATGGATGCCGAAAATCCACAAGCACCCAATTGATGGTGAGGTCAATGAATTTGCAGGTCATTGATTATGGCCCGAATTACTGGGGTAAATGGGGAGTCACGCATCGTTGGGCATATTTGATAGGTTCGGTGCGGTCGGAACCGCTTAAGACGCAACGAAATGCGGAAGAGGTTCTATTACTCTCTAATAATGTTCCTCCTGTGGTGATAGCACCGTTGTTAGTATCGGACATTCGTATCTCCGAGAAACAAATTTGGGTGTTGGATGCGGATAAGGGTGTGTGGAAAAGACAAACTTCTGACTCCGAGGAAGAGTAATCTCATATAGGACACCACCACTAAACCCACTATGGATTGGTGGATTTACGCATTAGCGTTCTTGGGTATTTGTTTGGGCTATCAAAAATGGCTACTTCATCAAAGACAAACCGAGATGAATTTGTGGGTGCAAGAACTTTCTGCTGAAAGAGATGAAGCCAAATCTAATCTGCATCAAGCAGACCTAAAAATTGTGGAATTGGAGATGAGTGCAACTTCTGATACAGTAGAAGCGGCTATGGAATCCATGATGCAAGAATCAGCCACCCAAAAATCTATGATTGTGGAACTTCGGGAGGTAAATGGGGTCCTCAACGATGAACTGGAATCCATGACCCGAGAAATGAGGAAACAAAAGGGCAGGGCTGCTTCCGCACACACCCAAAGGGGACAACTGTTAGAAAAATGGACTCCGTTTTTGAATCACCCTGAAATTGACCCTGCTTGGGACCACAAAGATTGGAGTTTCTTAGGACAACCTATTGATTATGTGGTATTCAATTGGTATCAAGACAAGACCGAAAATTTGGAGGATGGAAAAATCGTGATGTTGGATGTCAAATCTGGAAAAAGCCAACTCACAACGAAACAAAGAAGAATTAGAGATTTAATCAAGGCTGGAAAAGTAGAATGGAGAGAAATAAGATTGGAGTGATGTGGATGGACACCGCTTGTTGGATAATAATATGGATGATAATATTTGGTTTAATATTTGGCGCAAATGATGAATACGATTATTGATATTCTTTCTTTCCTGCTCTCCAAACAAATTGGGAGAAATAAATTTCAAACAAGGGGTCATCATCAGAATCAGTGACTTGAACTCCTCCGAAAATATCGGGGTTTTTTTGCAATATCTTTTTCATGTTTTCATCCTCTGTCATGTTATTAACAATGAATTCGGGGGATACCTCCATTCCTCTGCTTTCAACATCTTCTTTGAATTTTTCTTGAAACATGGCTAAAAGTTGATTTGTGGTTTCATTAACAATAGTTCCCAAAACCGTTTTGAATTCTTCTTCTGAATTTCCTGTGGGTCCTGCTACCATGAATTGTATTAGACCGGGCATTTCTCCATACACCCCATCATTTTCATCCACAACATTGCGGAAGAGAGGATAATGTTCTTTATCCTTGGGAACAACTGTGAATTGCACCAGCAAATGGTCTGGAGGTTCTATTCCTGCCTTTAACCAATTAATAGGTGTTGGTAGTCCCATAAATTAAATTGGGGGCTGTTGCTACTTAAGTTTGTTTTTTGTATACTCTGAAGGTCCAATCTCCTGCGGCTCTGATGTCTACAGTTATTTCAGGTTCGGATTCAGGAATAATCCACCCAAATTTTTCTAATTCTTGTTGCAGATAGTTATCTAAATCTTCCATATGCTCTGGTAAGATGCTAAGATAATAATATGCTTCCAATTCACAGTAGATGTCTTCCTTAGATTTTTTCTTGTCCAAGTATTTCGGTAACCGCTCTGCTACCCAATCTGCTCTGTTTTCTTTTCTTAGCAAGCCCCAATATTCTACAATAACAGGTTTATCAATACCGCACTGTGGCAACAATAACCAGTCAGGTAGTAAAAATTCACTGTCCGCAGGAATTTTGGGCTCATACATGGCACGAATTTCGTGTTCAAAGAACCAGTCATCTATGGTTTGTTCTGACCACGATACAACTTTGTTCCCTGACTTGCACTTGCAATGTCCATTCAAAAATTAAGCCCCCAGATAACAGGCGGCTCCTTCTTCAAGGTCATCTGTATTCTGGAAACAGTTTCTGGTATTTTCAGTATAGTAATTCAACCAGTGATAAAACATCTCACGGTCTGGGTCAATTATTGTATCAAAGATATTCGGATTTCCGTTCACATCTACCCAAATTTCTCCAATCCAAGGGTCGTTCATTCTCATAGGTTCATATATTCTTGTCCATACTTTTACCATACATATCACCCCCGTATGGGGTAGTATTACTTTGTTTTCTTTACTATATGAGTTTTTACCACTAATTCAAAATGCTCAACCAAAAGCCTAAATAGCGAGAGAAACAAGGTAAATAAATCGGATGTTGCTCGGAGGGTAAAAAGATGGTATTTGGCTACAATGTATTCGGCAACACTCCGCAGAAATTTAAATCCGAAGATTTACTGTCTGGTTGGAAGTTAGATTCTAATTGGACACTAAAGGGTATCAACGCTTTGTGTCCCGATAAAACTGGGGGTTCTGAAAGTTGTAATGGAACTCCTTTTACTGAATTTACCATCCGTGGCACCGAAGGAACGAAAATGGATGATGGACGATGGTGGTGGGTCAATAATAATACATTAGGGCTTTCAAATTATGAGGGTGGTGATGATAAATCAGGGGCTTGTGAAATTCACATCCGTGAAGGTTATCAAGTTAAACTTAGGGTTCGTTTTGAAACAGAAGGCGAATATGGATTTATAGAAAACAGTTTTGCAGAGATTTCTACGGATTCGCCCGGTATTTTAGAAAAAACTGAAGACTCTTTTACAGCATTAATGCGTGGGGGCGACAAATTATCTATTGATATTGATTCCGATTGGTCGGGAACTGCCCGATTTTACCTCAAGGTTCAAGGCACACAAATTACCAATTCTTCGGATTCTATTGATGATGAAGTTTATGTGACTTTAGAAAGCGTGTATGTGGCTGAAGAGGCTAACGATGATGACGATGATGACGATGACGATGACGATGACGGTGATGATGAAGCCATATTGACCGATAATCAATGGTGGTTGGTGGGTGGAGTTATCCTCGTGGGTCTGGCTGGATTCAAAATCATGAAAAGTTAAATAGGTAGCACCACACAGTTATCCTTACTACCCCACTAAGGGAGAAAAGGATTGATAACAATGGTAAAAATTGAAGTAAATTGTGCAGACGGCTATGACGCAAAAATGTTTGAGAAGGGCGATACACTACGCTACTATCTCAAAGGACCAAACAGTATGAGCAACAATCGTGGTGAAATCGGAATGATTGACCTGCGTGGACGCTTTGCTGGAAAGTTTAAGGTGGCAGACAACCTACCATCTGGTGTGAGTTTCGGATTCGTGCCAGAGGCTCGTGCTACCGTGACTTTGACTACCCCTGATGGAAACTCTATTTTCATCGGACCAAAGGCAGGACCAATGACCACCCAAGACCGAATCACACTGGGAATGTGCATCAACAATGCTACATCTCTGATGGCGGCGCAAATGGATGCGGAATCGGCTCCACAAAATTTGGTAGAACAGGTCTATGACCTTGCTGATGAGTTGCTGGCTGAATACAACAAGCGATACAACGAACAGTGAGGCGAAAGGAGTGATTCCTAAACCCAACCCGGGCCAAAGAACCTTACCGCAACGACAGTGGTGGGCAATTCTGGTCAATTGGAAGGATGATGTGTGGATTCACCCGCATATTTATCCGACCCAGCAAGAGGCTAACAACCAAGCCTTGAGTATGAATCGTGGAGGTAAAAAGGTAAAAGTATTTCCTGTAGAACCTGCATCGGGTTGGGGCGATTTTGCTCCGCAGAATTTGTGGTTCGGCAAAGATTGAAATAGGAACAATCTACATTAGAACCATGGGCTTAACGCAAATGCTCACTATGAGTGATGGTAAAATTCTGATTTTAGAAGATTTGGAAACCACGCAAAAGGGTGCTACCAAGTATATCAAGGTCAGCATCACTGATGCGGCTGGTTCACGAGTCTATTTAGGAAACATCCTCAAGGATGACCTGAAAAGGGTTGCCAAAAGTATGTGAGGTTGAGTCTATGGAGTTGTCTGACTTTGCAGAATCTTTGGGAATGGAACTATCGGAGGGATTGATTCAAAATTCTAATCCGATGACCATGGAAGAAGCGGCGGAAATGGAACCAATCTGGGCTCTAAGGTGGAGAATGAGAATATGCCGAATTTCGGGAAAAGTATTTGATATTACACAAGAAGGTCTATTTTATACCAGTGGGGAATATGTGGAGGACTTACCATGAAACAAATTAAGAATGTAAAATTATCGTTAAATAAAGAAGCCGAGGTAGTGGTCACTGCCGATATTGTAATGGAAGGTCCCGATGACCCAGATGATGTGTATTTCGTGATGTTTAATATCCTGCACAATCCTTTGCGATTGGTAGTTGCTACCGTAGGTGATTTTTGTGGTTTAGTAGCCGAAAAATCGGGAGCAAGTAAATCTCAAGCCCAGAGTTTGCTCATGAGTAATCCAGAAGAATTCATGCAGAGAGTGTTGAGTGACCAACAAATGTTGTTTGGTGCAGCCCAAGAAAAAGTCAAAGTAGAATTATCTACTCAAAAGAATGCAGATTTGGCACGGGCGGTAGTTGCCAGCATGATTAACAAAGGCAAGTATCATCAGGTGTCAAATTATTTGGTGGCAGGACAAGAACCTGTGGCTAAACATCAGGAAGTCCCTACCAAGGAATTGATGGCTGACCTGAACCAAATGTTAATGATTATCAAAGATTGGGAAGGTTTTGACCTCAAAGAATTTTTGGTCAAGCAAGGTGTAGACCCAGCACAAGTGGATGCGATGTTGGAGGGACAATTGTGAGTGTGGGTTTAGAAGAATATATGGATTCTTTGGATGTGAAACCAGATGGTTTCAAATTGACTTTGGTTTATTGGGGTCGTGAGCCTTCAGATAACTCCCATCCGCTACATATGTTGTTGGAAATGCTAAAACATCAATTTGATTTGGAACTCAAGAAACAAGATGTGCAAATGATGAACCACCATTGGTGGCAAGTGGATATGCTCTGGTCTGGCAGCGAAAAAGAACTGGTGTCTACTGCCAAGAAATTGGATGAGATTTTACAAGTGGAATTACCGAAATTTTCGGGCAAGCCTGAATTTAACTTTGATGTCTGGAATTATCCTCCAGCCGCAGAAGATGATGAATTTTAATCTTTGAGGCGGAATATCCACCAGACTGCAGAATCATTGGTGGTGTCACCGGTGCGTTTATCGTATTCATATCGTGAGCCATACCACTTGACTAATTCCCCATAATCAAAATTTTCTTGGATTAATTCTACACGCCCCAACCAGTTGTCGTTGGCAGTAGAGGATGGAACCATATAAGATTTTAGTTTCCCCCGAGCCTGTCCTGAATTATCTCTACTGAATCCACGATATTTGTGATTTTCTCTAACCCAGTTTTCGGCATCTTGTAAGGTGAAAAAGAATCTCTGTGTATGGTCTGGTGTGCGATGCGCCCACCAATCAGTTAATGCTCCAGAACGATTAAAACCAAAGACCACGAATTGGGGATAATTTCTATCCTCCATCCAATTAATCGGGGCAGGTAGGCTCATTAGTCCTCCTCCTTGCCTAATTCATAAATCCATGAGGGAAGGTTATAGGTTTCAACTCTGTTAGGACCTGATATTTCTAATTCTTCTCGGCGGTATGGTTGCCAATTCCCCAAATTTTTGGTTTCTATTATCAACATATGAGAAATACCTTTACGATTGTAATGCTGTTCTTCAAAGTTATCAAAACTATAATCTTGAACCAGCATCCAAAACCTGACATCTTTTTCCTCAACATCATCTTCAAATTCCAATTTATCACAAATGGTCATCAAAGTATCACTAATCCAGACCCAATTAACTATTCCATCGTTAGTCACATACCCCTCAGCAAATTCTCGGAAATCATAATTACCTTCGGATATAAAATACTCCATAACTTTTTCTCGGTCGCTCTCCAGAATAATGCCTTCATAATCATCAAAGCCCATCACAGAATTAAAGATACGACTCTGAATAATCATCTTCAGTTGTTCATCATCCTCAAACATATCATCCAGATGGAATAACATCAGGACATCATTAGCATCCACCACGGGTTCTGCCGTAGGAACGGTGCGTAGCCAATTGATAGGAGTCGGTAATCCCACAATACCACCTTATTCTAAACCAAACATTTCATCTAAATTTGTGGGATTTAGGGGTCTGAAAAGAACTTTACTATTGTTGTCGGAAGGGATGTCCCCATAAATCGCAATATAATTAAATTGAATTGGGGGAGTCAAGTATTCATCTATGGTTTCCAACATCTTACTTCGCACCACATCTAAGTCAGCATCAGGCATTAATCCTCCAAGTATAAAACGATAATCATCTTCATTAGTATTTGAGTCTAAACCCATAAAAACTATCGCTATCTCCCCATTATTCCATTGAGGCATGAACCGTTCTACTTCTTCCCAAACTTCAAAACCCTGTTCATCATAAACCTGTCCCAAGGAATCTTTCACTTTTCTATTTACGGTTGTGATGTCTAAACTATCAAACCAAACATTCACCAAATTGTCTAAAAAATCTTTCACTGCATCTGGACCCATTATTTGTGAATGCTCCCTGTGTTCTCTGTGTCTTTTATTTTCATAATCATACTCCTGATATTCCGAATAGGTCATCAACAAATCGTCAGGGTGATTTATTTGTTTAAGCCAATTTATGGGGCTGGGGATGCGAGGCATAAACAATAGTTATCATCACTGCTATATCAATTTAACTTGAGAGGATGTGTTAAATAGGTAGACCGTAAATGGTCTACTACGAACCCCATTATGGGAGTGATTTATTATGACGGCAGTAGATAACCCAAATTATATGTTAGCAGCAATTAGAAGTATGGCAAAGCGACCTTTCCGAGTTTCTCTCGGTGGGTTGAACCCCACAGGTGCAGGAACGACTCGCACTAATCATTGGGGCGAAGAAGAATACATCGGCAAGTGTCATCGCCAAAATTGGTATAGCAAGAAGGGTGTAGCCCGAACCAATCCTCCTGATGACCGAAGTATGGTTATTTTTGAAACAGGTCATGCGTGGGAAGCCTCTATGACCGACCATTTCAAGCGTCAAGGTTTGTTGATTGATAATAACATCAAAATCAAGCAGGATATTGCAGCCTTGGCTGGATATGAATCTGATGTGCCTGTGATGATTTCAGGCGAAGTAGACCAATTAATTCGCAAGGCAGAACTTGATGAAGATGGCAATGTGTTGAGCATTTCTCAAACTGAAGCAGTGATTGTAGATGCTAAGACCATTCGTGGCTATGGGGCTCGTCAGGCTATGGGCAACAAGGAATATCGTAATGGATTTGCTAAGGATGGCTATGTGATGCAAATGGCAGTTTATCTGGCTATGCGTAAGCCCTTTGAAGAATATTATGGTGTGAGTATCAGTCATGCTGAATTGCATTATGCGGCAGTTGATTCGGGACAAATTAAGGTTTTCAAGGTTCAACTGGAAGACGATTATTCGGGTCGGGTTATCGTGACTGACCTTGAGGGCAATGCTATCAAGAGCGACCTTGTGTTTTGTATGGAAAAGGAAGCCGCCACAGGAGAGCCGTATATGCCTTTGGGAGATTTTACGGTAGAAGATATTATTCAAAACTACATTGAAATGCAAGAGGAATTGGAATCCGATGAACCTCCTGCTCGTGGTTATCCTCTACGCTATTCTGATGAAGAATTGGAAATCATGTGGAAGCGTGGACAAATCGCCAAGACAAATTGGCCCAAGATTCAAAACAACCCGCTACATGGTGCAGATAAGGTTAATGGGGCGGGCTCATGGAATTGTTCTTATTGCGATTGGAAGGACGAATGCTATCCATTCAACACTTTGACCGAAATGGTTGAAAACGAAGAAATGACGGCTGAAGATGCTCTCAATCAATTGGGATTCTAATACTTGCCGACTACTACTGCAATATCATCGGGCTTTCCGCCCGTTTGCTGTTCATCTTTGTTGATAAGACCTGCCTCATATTTTCTTTGAGAAAATGGGGACCAGTAATGCTTTTGCACACTTAGTTCGTAAGCAGTTTCGGCTAAAGTCAAAGCAATAACCGCAGGATATTCATCATATTCAAATTGATTAACAACTTCTAAAATAATGTTATCGTAGAGATTATTGAATAATCCGTCCGACCCAAAAATTACTAAATCTCCTGACTCCAAATCAATGTGGTATCTCCAAGCATCTTCTAAATCATCATTACCGCTACCCAATTGATAAGGGCTATTGAAAAGGTGTTCTTGTTCAACACTACGATAAACCACTGCACCATTTCGGATTACTAAAACTCCACAATCACCTAATTGGACTATATACAACCGATTATCTATAACTTGCCCTACACAAAAAGTCATACTACCGTAATTATTCTGCACTGCCCAAGATTGATATGCTGCCTCTAAAGCATCATAGGGATTAAATCCGTCCTTCATATAATTTTGGGTGTTAATCATCATGCTACGAGTGTAGGGTCCAGAAGTTATACCTTTGTTTCTCCAATAGCCAGTGCCATCTGCTACTCCAGCCGCATCTTTAGAAGGCAAGACGAAAAAGGCATCATCACCTTCATCTCCGAACTCCCGATTGGCTCCCGAAAGAACCTGTCCAGCCCATAACATAGAATATTGTTGTGTCATCTGCTATTTAAGATTCTTGTTAAATAGGTCCCAACGAGTAAAATTATCATGTTCATTGGAGTAGAAGTTCGTGGTAATACTATGGCTTATCGTGAGATTTTAGGCGGCACATATGACTTGCGCTGGAGTAAAAACAGTCGCTGTTATCAAGGCAGCATGGTTCTCAATGGAAACAAAATTCAGAATCTAACCAACTTTTGCAAAATGATGGGGTTGGCGTTAGCAGTAGATGGAGTATCAGTATTATCCGAAGAATTAGAAGACGATGATTTGGAAGTAAATGTGGATGTAGAATACGATGACAGCCAATTAGGAAAAATTGGTGAGAAGGTTGTTCCCACAGAAAAGAAACTATTACCTTTCAAGCAAGTGGTGATGACCCGAAACACTGAACCAGATTTTTCGGTAGCAGAATATTTTGAAGGCACCAGATTTCCAGAGGCTCGGCAAGAACAGCAACAAGTTATTCCTGAAATCATGAATTTAGTAGAACAAGGATACAAGAATATCGTGATTGAATGTCCTACGGGTAGTGGTAAATCTGCTATGGCGATGATGATTCCCAAAATTTTCGGCGGAAATGGGCCTTCAGCGTATCTGGCTACACATCTCAAGGGCTTGCAAGAGCAATACATGAGAGAAATGCCATTTATGAGAAGCGTGATGGGAAAAAGCAATTATGATTGCCGTCTGGATGTAGAAGCAGGAACAATCAATGAGAAAATTGCGAAAGAAGCATTAGACAGGTCTAAAATTGGGGGTTTCAAATGGAACACCAAAGGATGCACTGCTAATATGGCACCTTGTTCACTTATCAAAGGATTCAAATGTGATTACCGCACTCCTAAAAACGCAGAAGGGCAATACAACTGGGGCGTAGACCCGAATCTTCTCTGTGATTACTTTGAGGCATTGGCTAATGCCCAAAATTCTGGATACTTCATCAGCAACATGAGTTATCTCATGGCAATGAATAGGGTGGGTTCTATGTTGCCCAAAAGAGATTTCTTGATTATTGATGAGGCGCATCAACTCACCGAAGCCATGACTGGATTCTTTAGTTTGGACTTCTCTATAAAAGTGATTGAGAGATTATTGCAACTGCCTTCACACCAAGAGATGCTCAAGGCTTCAGAAGCCGACCGACACACCTTGCAACAACAACGCAGTAAAGTATTGGGTTCGTGGCACCCCAATAATAATTTCGGTTATGGATTCCCGCAGATTCCCAGTGTAAGGTCAGATTCTACTGATGAGTTTCGTAAGAAAGCCTCGGCAGTATGGGCGGCTTATTTTGATGCACTGCTAAGAAGAGTGAACCGAAAAATTAAGAGAAAGGATTATTCTGCGGAAGAACTCAAGTATGTCTATAACACTGTAGCCAGATTAGAAGCCGTTAATCAGATGCTCAAAACCGATTGGAAAAATTGTTTGTGGCAAGCCAATGATGATAACTCACCCGAGTGGATTAGTTTCAAACCTTTGAACATTGGAAGTTATTCTGAAGAATTGATGTTGAACTTGGGGCGAGTCAGAATCTTTTTGAGTGGAACTATTGGTGATATTGAAATTTATCGGGATGAATTGGGTCTACCTGAAAGCAATACGGCGTTTATCAAAGTAGATTACTCCAGTTTCCCGTTATCCAACCGACCGATTTACACAGGCAAGGTTGGTGGCAAGTTGAGTTATACAGGTAAATCCGATGCCGATGTGATGAAAACTGTGGAGGCGGTAATTGATATTATGAACAAGTATCCTAATAAAAAGGGATTGATTCTACCTTATACTGATTCCTTAGAAAAATTATTGGTGGAGGCAATAGAGGCGGTAAGTCCCGAAAATCATGCTCGTCTGGTGCAACACGATAAAAATGCCAAGAGTAGAAACCAAGTGTTTAATGATTTTGATTCTGGCAGTAGCAATCAAGTTTTAGTATCAACTTATGCTAACCAAGGTTATGATGGCAAGTCGGTAGATTTCTGCATTATTCTTAAGACTCCATTCCCTGCCATGGGTGATGTGAGAACTGCTATCAAGATGAAAGAGAATCCCAGTTGGTATAAAATGAAAACCGCCAATGAGATTACTCAAATGTTGGGGCGGGTGGTGCGAAGTCCAACCGATGTGGGACACAACTACATTATTGACCCACAATTTTGGTTCCACTACGAAAAAGGAATTGGCAATGAACCCTTGCGTAATTTCTTGCCTAAGTATCTGGTGGAAAGCATCGCAGTGAACCGAAAAGTAATTGCTTAAATAGGTGATTCCACTATCCTCAATCATGGCAATGAAAATCGCAATCTCGGGGAAAATGGGGTCAGGCAAGACCACACTGACCAATGAAATTTTGCGACAATTAGAATTCCAGAATAAGCAAGGAGAGCGATTGAGCCTTGCTGACCCAGTAAAAGAAGTGGCTCGTAATTATTTCTTGATGCCCGCTCATGAAAAAGACCGTGCCTTGTTGCAGAAAATTGGGCAACAGTTTCGTGCTATTCGTGCCAGTGTTTGGATTGATTTGATGATGGCAAGGGCTGAAAGCGAAGAAGTGGTTTATCTGTGCGATGATATTAGATTTCAAAATGAATTAGATGCTGTAAGTGAAGATGGTTGGATAAGCATTCGCTTAGAAGTGTCGGAATCCGAGCAAAAAAGAAGGCTACAAGAGGCTTATGGAGATTCTTGGGAATTGCATTGGCAAAACCGAAACGAAATTTCAGAAACCAATTTAGACGGATGCGAAGAGCGTTTTGATATGGTTTTAACTGATTTGGCTTTAGAGGATGTGCCAGTGGTAGTAGAAAATTTGTTGGCTCAGGGATGCGTAGCGTAATCTTAAGTAGCAAGAAGGGGATATAATGGATATGCTACCAGCACTTGGACCTATGATTGGGTGGGGGGAGTCTGGCTATGTTTTTGAAGATTACAATGACCCTACCAAGGTTATTAAGATTGTAGAAATCCGTCCGCAGATGGATGGTGTGGTGCGACCTTTCCGTGAAACATTCCCTCATTCTTCGGTGCGAAGTCGCAAGGTGGCTCGTAATGAATTACAAACAAACTTTTACAGTAGAATTGTGGGCAAGAACTTTAATCCTCATTTACCCCAAATTTATGACTTGGGAATTGCTAAAAGCAATGCTGAACTAAGAAATGCTATCCGTGAAAGCCAGCGTTTGTTTCATAACAGTCCTGCCATTACAAATGAGATGCTAAGAGAGTTTTCTGGTAATTCTCGTGTGGCTTGGTGGGTCATGGAAAAAATCCCTAATATGGTCTACAATGATTGGGGCGGATACCTTCAATATCCTATTCGCACAGGTTGGAGGTCAGGAGATTACCGAAAAATGGTTCCGCAAGAACAACAAGCCTATGAATCTTTAGTCAAGGATTTGTTCAAAAGAGCCGACATTGTGATTAGAGATGTCACCAATCCAGCCAATATGGGATTCCGTAATGATGGCACACCAGTTTGGTTTGATGCTACGGTTTCTACTTGGCCCATTCATGCAAAAATGAAGGATTCTCCTCGTTTGATGGATAGAGAACAATATGATTTATTTGCCGAAGCCTTTGGGGAAGATGTGATACAGGCTTATGAAAATGCTATTGCAGATGGAAGTTATTTCCGTGAAAGGCATGGTTTAGGTGCTAATTTAGCGGCGGAGGGATTCAATGGACTATAAAGATTGGTGGTTTAGAACTTTAGATACTTTAGGATTTTGGGGCGGAGTCAATTCTCTATACAACAATAATGTGCAGGTAGAAGCAATTAAGGATAATATTGCAGGTTCCTTCGCTTTGGCACCTTATCAGAAAAATACTGTAGCCACCAGTGCAACCCAAAAATTTGACCATCCAGCGATTGACGAAATCAGAAATCATTTGCAGGTAATTGACTTCACAGGCGATACAAATTCACTCACGGGTAATGGAATCAATCCACAGTCCGTAAAAGCAATTAATCAAATCGGAAGTTTGGCTACATCAGGTCATGTGGTTGGTGGAAGAACCCGACCATTTCAAGTTAGCACCAGAGAATATAGAACCATAGAAAATTCCTCTTTAAATTCAAATGATTCCCTTCGGGCGATATGGAATTGGTGGCCTGTTACTCGGGCGGTATCAACCTCAAATCCAACTATTTGGTATAATGGTATGATAGAACAAATTGCTGCAGAACAAGTGGCTTACTATCAAAGAAGGAATAATTCTCGGGTAGTTAAAATACGACATTGGATGGTTAATAAAAAAGGTCAAGTCTATCCCAATACTCGTGCTAAGAGTCAAGATGCGGTAAGAAAAACCAGTGCCATTATACCCACAGACCCCTCTATGGCAGATTTTGGAGATTTTTCTAATTATTGGCAAATGGCTTATAGTAGTCAGGAAATAACAGCCCCTGAATACGAGCAAGGAAGCAATTTGCTCCGTGAAATATTTGGGGAAAACTACACAGGAACAGCAACTTCATTCGCAGATGCCTACACAACCAATCCAGAAGGCTTTGAAGCATTTAGAGAGTGGGTAGCAGAAAATGGAGGTCAAAAAAAGACCGTGGTTATCTCGCAGGATAAGACCTTTAATGATACCATCCCTGATTGGATTAAATCCTCCGACTTAACTTATCGGGAAATGGGTGAAATTTGGGATATGTTGCAAATGTCGCAACTTCTGTTTTATCTTTATGGACACACTGATAGCAACCGAGAAAAAATCAAAGCCCGTATGTATGCTGCTGTGGAAAGTTATGAAAATTTTGGGACAATAACGGGAGAGAAACTACAGGATGTAATCAACTTTGCACCGTGGAAAAAACTACAGCACATAATGAAATACTCTTACTTTGGAAGCGGTAGGGCTTTACTATTAAGTAGATTTGGACAAATTGGTGGGTTAAATAACCAAGTCACTAATGAATCAATTCGTCCAATCCCCTACCTTCAACTCAACACAAACGAGGATGGAAGTTACGAATGGGGCTTTAATGATGATAATGATAAAAAAGTGGTATTTCAGTCAATAGCCACTAATATAGAATTGGATACGGGAGGACAATCACAAAATCTACTCCCAAATAAGGCTATAATTGAATTCTTTGAGCCAGCAGAAAATCATACTATTTTTTCTACTGTAGAGAGTTTTAATCCGGCAGATGCTGTCGCAGAAACTTACTATGAACCCAATGCACAATCCTATAAACCAAAATTTATTAGATTAAAAAGATTACCCGAAGGATTCAACCCTTTTATGAAAGCCTCTGGTCCAGATGACCCTATGGTGGCATGGACGCAAGAATTATACAACCTAAATGGTGAACAAACCGACCTCTCGGTTAATGCCAACCAAAATTATTTAGGTGGAATGTTGGCTCGTGGAGGTCTATTACAAAATATAACTATGGGCTGGGTCATGCAAAATTTAGATTGGACTGAGCCTCGGTCAATTCTCTCCGATAACCGCTACGGAGGTCAAGATTGGAGTCAATTTGTGGACCAATCACAAGTATCTGTGGGAGAAAATGGTGAACTGGATGTGGAAAACTTTGAAAAAGCGGCAATGCTTATCAATAAGAAATTCCACCAAATGCTAAACTTCCAAAATTCACAATGGATTTCAATGGGGCTAATTCGTATCAACAATGAGTGTATAATGGACAAACCCTTGCGTGAAACCTGCCTAACTTTGAATAAATATCAAGAATTCTCGGGGAATGATTCACTGATTTACACCCAAAATACCGCAGGTGGAGATTATTGGATGCGCCTTAGAGCCCCTCGGAGAATGTCCAGTGAAAATTCTTTGATTTCTTACGATTGGTATAATCCACTGGATAATGAATTCGTCAATTCAGACATTAAGCCTGAAATGATGGTTTCTGGAACCGATACTCCTGTGCAATGTTGGGGCGGTCGGTATTGCTCTCCGTTTAATTTGATTGACCAAGACGGAACTTATTATTATTCAGGAACAGAATACTTTTACGAGAAAAGCGATGTGCAAGGAACAATAAGTAAAGGCAATTATTTAGGATTTGCAGAAGGCAAAAACAATCAAAGCACCACTCTTTCACTGAAAGACAATCATAAAAGAAATGGGCTTCAAAAACATGGAGGTAGCACTCTGATACCCACTCCTGCTTCCGTCAATGATGAAGAATTTTGGAAGGACTATATCCTTTTCCGACATGAAAATCTGAGAATTATGGAAGCCGGTATTGATGGTGAGGTCAATGTAGCCAACCAAGGAGTGGAAATTGCTCAACAGCAATGGGAAGATTCGGAAAGCCCCCAATATTTGCAAAATAATTTGTTGGTGGCTGGAGAAAGAAATGAATATGGTGATTTAACTGGAGATATGTTCAACTTGGGTTATGCGGGTTGGCTTCAACAAAGAAAAAACATTACTCCTGTCATGAGTGTGGCGTTGGAAACTTGGTTTTTGACTGGAAATAGTCAAACTCGGTCTGCAACTGTAAAAATGGTAGAACAATTCCTACTTGGAATTCATAATGCTCAAAAATATCCTGATGCTCCCCGAGGTTTGCTAAATCATCAACGCAATACTGCAATTCCTGAAACACAATATCAAAAGTTCTTGGAGGGTCAAAAACCCGCCTTCCTTAACAATATGCAAAATTATTTGGTCTTCGCCAATTATGCCCAATACCGAAACAATATGAATCCTACAAAGCAAACTCTCAAAGAAGAAAACATAGCCGAAAATTTAGGATTTACATGGAATCAATTTTGGGAAGAGGATATTCCTGAGAAATACGGAGATATGGCAAAATTATATTCGTTCTGTGTGTCTAATATGGGTGGTATGAGAAGTAATAGCCAGCCTTTGCCTCAATCAATTTCTGGAGGTTCAATCCCACAACAATATCAATTCGCAAAAATCATGTTGGGTGATGAGAGAGATTATGAAACCTTCTTTGCCGAAAACAAGAAATACCAAGAGAATGCTCGTATTACTGTTTTACCCGCTACGGAAAATGAACTCAAAAATCAACCATTTTCAATTCGTGGACTCAAAAGATTGAATCCTTTTAAATTCATGATTAATTGGTGTCGCAAACTCAAAGCCAGAGTTAAAAATCTATTGGATTAGTCTTTCCAGAAGTGGAATCCTTCTGGTTCAGGATTGCCCTCTACTGTTTCTACGCCAAACTTAGCATTTTTAATTTGTTTATTGTAGCGGAATACACCCAATAATACAGCACCAACGGCTAATACACCTACTACATTAACTAAACCAGTAGGGACAATTCCTTCGGAGTTATATTCTTCGGCACCCATAGCAGGACCTTCTAAATCTACGATTCCCATATAGCCCATTTTTCCTAAAACTTCTTGGAAAGCAAACCAATCTGCACCTGCATCGTTGGCTAAAGTAGAGCCTCCGCTACCATCAGGAACATTCTTGTTTTGTCCTGATTCACGATTGATAGAATAGGGGTCGCAACCGGGGCTGGCTTGTTGCATGGCTCTGACTACAGTATCAGAATCGGGGAAAACCAAAACTCTCACACGGTTATGCAAAACTCTTTTTCCTGTGTTGGTATCTAATTGTTGATGAGGATAAACCACATACTGCACAATATATTCGTTGTTATCACGGCACTTGATAAATTCATCTACAATATCAGTGGAGGAAAAGTATTGCCTACCTGTGTAAATTTTACCATCTTTTAAGGGGTGTCCGTGAATGGTCCACTTGCGATTAGTGAGCCCTTCAGTAAGAGCATCTTCGTGTGCCTTGGCTTGAGGATTAACTTCAATACGAGATTCATCTCCATAAGTGACATTTCCCAAAAAATACTGACCATCTCTTTCGTAGACATAACACATCCACTCACGCTCTTCGTGCGTTTTGTCCGAATATTTCTTCATATCACGGATTGCATCCGCCGAAAATTTGTTCCATTCTGCTTGCCATTGACTCATTTTTCATCACCTATACTTCAATTGATTTGTTCCTCGGGCGGTAAGTGGGGCCGGAGTTGCTGCTATATCTGACACAAACTTTTCATTATCTACTGTCAAAGCAATAATGTTTCCATTTCTTTCTTCCGCACTGGTTTCATGGCCCAATTTTTCAGCCAGAGTTTTTACATCTGACAGTGTTGAGCCAATAACATTTCCTTGGTAGATAATTTGTGGACATTTGCTCCAAACTCTACCGGGTTTTGCATTAGAATTTTTAACCTCTCCTGATTTAACATTGACCCAAATATTATTGAAAACGCTGGAGTCAGTGCGATTGTTGCTACTAACTACATATTCTTCTTCCACAATAACCTTGGGCTGTAGAGTAAATTCTGCTGGAGTAGAGGAAGTGCCTTTCAGAGCAATCAAATTTTGGGGCAGAACTGGGATGCTCCAAGAAGGATTACCACGACCGTTCAGACGATTGTTGGTAAAGTTATAGGCTCCCAATAAATATTCGTGAGGTGTGATGCTTCCAATGCTTCCAATGTTAAATCCAGCAGGAGTGAAACGATTATCAATTCTATCATTAACTACTTCCCTAACAATTCTACTGCGGTTGCCATTTTCTAAGATTACCCAACTACTAAATTCTCCGTCTAAATTATCTAAACGATATTGACCTTCTGCTAATTCCATGGGTTCATATTCAGCCAAATTTTGCTCCAACAAGAAACAATACCACGGAGAAGCATTAGCCTCTGGAGTGTAATTCATAACTTTGGGGACTCCTGCCTCATCACTAATAAATCGGCTGGGTGGAGCCGCTGCAACTACAACCACTCCCTCTGGTAGTGGCACAGGGTCACCATTGCCGTCTAACCAATCAGATAGCAAAACTTTGGCACCTACTCTCACAGGAGGTAATGATTCTTGCACTGGACTACTCTCATTTTGGACCTCTTCGTTAAAGGCCCCCTCACATAATGTTCCGAAATACCATTCTACAAATTCAGCAACAGGCATATTTTGTCGCAATCTGATTCCTTGGAAGTTGGAAGGATATTGTAAGTTAGCCAACTCTTCTGCATCCCAGCCTAATTCCCCAAGATTTAGCATTCCTCCTAAATTCATAATGGTCAGAACATCACCGGGCTCGGGCTCTGGAATTTCATCGCCTTCTCCCTCAATGGTTTGGGTATATTGTTCATAAGCATCACGATAGGCATTATCAAAGGTATCCTGTAGGTTTTGTTCTAAGCCTGAGTCGGCAAAACTGGAATCAATATCGGGCTGATACTGCTTAATGCTGTAATCTGTCATTAAATCTCACCTCTTCCTGTGGGTGCAACTCTGCGGACTTGCCAATTTTCGGGAAGTCGGTCAATCATGAATTGTTCGGTAATCAAATCTTCTCGGACCGCATAGATAAGAGCATCTTCCGAAGAAGCAAAAATCAGGATTTGTCCTGTGGCATCACGATACCAACAATCGTTGCGTTCATCCCAAATTCCACATTGAGCATACTTGCGGTTTTGATATTCTTCTACGGCTTCATTAATTCTTTCTTGCAGTTCATTCAGTGCATCTGGTTCTTCAATGCCCCAATTTTGAGCATTGGCTAAAACTTGCTGGGCTTGATTAACTATTTCTTGAGCCTTGGCATCGTCTTCTAAATTAGCGGGGTTGGCTTGAGGCAAGGCTTGTTCTACAGTTTCTACTGCATTTTCGGCTACAGCCATAATATCTTCTACTAAGTCTGGGTTATCACTATCAGCAAATTCACCGGGCATAGTATCCCGATTTCTGGCTTCAGCATTGGTAAGTGCCTCATCTAATTCATTAAATGGAGGTGTTTGGTCTAACAAAGTTTGATAATCTGATACATCTGCACCTGCTTCTTCGGCAGCATCCAAAGCCTGTTGTGCTGCACTCATGGCTTCTGCCACAGCATTTCTATCAGACTGGTCACCATCAATAGCAGTTTCACGGGCATTTTGCGCTGCTTCAACTGCAGCCACCGCTGCCATTATTGCATCTTCTGGATTCTCATTGTTAAGTGCTTCTATGGCAGTATCTCTGTTATCTACCGCTTCTTCAGCAAAACTTTGGGCTAAAGATTGTGATTCACCAATTTCCCCCGCATTAAGTTCATCAATAACTGCTTGAATTTCATCCGTGAGTTCAGGGTTTAATTCTTGGGCTTGAGTCAAAGCATCGGTAGCCGCTTCCCGAGCCGCATTTGCATTATCAACATCTTCAGGATTGTTAGGGTTAGCATTTCCAAGGGCTCTTTGGGCTTCTTCCGCAGATTTAATAGCATTTTCCATCGCACCGCTTTCATCAGAATTATTGACGGCTTCGGTAGTAGCATCACGAGCAGATTCCGCTGCGTTTCTGGCTGCTTCTGTATTGTTGGAACGGTCTTGTGCAGTATTTTCTGCGGCTTGATTACCTGCTTGAAGTCCTTGATTTGCAGCATTGGTCTGCAATTCTGCCGCCGTAGGAACATTTTGCTCTTCTACAAATGGGTTGTTGCTGGCTGGACCATAATCTTGAATCAAGTCATTGTCTTCCATCTGATTATTTTCTTGTTCAATTTGGTTAATCAAATTATCAACATTGTCAATTTCATCTTGTTGTTGCTGAGGTTCAGTCATTTCTGAGGAGTCGGGCGAAAATGGCACCCATCTTGATGAATCTTCTGGGTCTTGATAATCCTCATTTTGGGTGATTTGAATAAATATCAAGTTGCTACCAGAAGTTTCCATAGTCATATAATCGGAATCTGCAATACCTGTTAATCCCTCGTGAGCCAAATCTCGGTGTCCTTCATTTTGGAAACGCAACATTGCTTCAGAAGGTAGTGGGAACATCATTTCGTAATTGCCAGATAAGATATTGTTCTCATCCAGAAGTTTTTCTATACCCGAGAAATCTAAAGTTTTTCCAACCACTCCAGTAAATCTGGGCATATACAATAAGTGTCGCCATGCACTCGTGGGTGCTTCGGGGGCAGAAGTTAAAGAAGCATTACCCAAGTTAATCCACCACCATGAAGGTTCTGGAGGTTCAACATCGGGCGAAGGAGGCGTGTCAGGTGAGGGGCTGGGTGGTGCTGACTCATCATTTAACATTTCTAAATTACTGGGCAACAATCCCAAATACCAATCGGAGAATCCCTGTGAAGTAGATTCGTTAGAAGTAATAAGAATACATTCAGGCGGATAACCACCTTCTACCGCAGATTCAGGTTTAATATCCACAATGGAGCCAATGCCTAAAGAAGTAGGTTGATAGGGAATGTGGTATTCAAAATATTCTGCTATGTTGGTAGTAGTTCCGTCATCAGTAGGCATGGGGGTTGAATAGTTTCCATCCAGATTCACAATTTTGGCTTGAGGTGGACTGGGAGGTGTATCAGGTGCTGGTCCGGGAGGCGTATCGGGAGAGGGACCGGGTGGGGTATCAGGTGATGGTCCGGGACTTGGAGGTGCATTTGGGTCTGGAGGACCTGATGGACCCGGAGGGCCGGGTGGTCCAGAGGGTCCGGGTGGACCGGGACTTGGAGGCGCATTTGGATTCGGAGGTCCAGCAGGGCCGGGAGGTCCGGGTGGAGCATTGGGATTGGGTGGACCGGGTGGAGCATTTGGGTCTGGTGGTCCAGAGGGTCCGGGACTTGGAGGTGCATTTGGGTCAGGTGGTCCTGAAGGACTGGGTTTCGGAGCAGAATCATTAGGTGGACCGGGAACTTCTTTTCCTCCTTTGCCACCGGGTTG
>Ga0164321_10000014_pt1 | contig 29218 bp, 26 predicted proteins | sample GuaBasSediGuay12_FD_121799 | JGI IMG/M metagenome (GOLD analysis project Ga0164321, IMG submission 121799) | Subseafloor sediment microbial communities from Guaymas Basin, Gulf of California, Mexico - Guay12, Core 4567-28, 21-24 cm | ecosystem: Environmental > Aquatic > Marine > Hydrothermal... | reverse complement strand
GATTTGGGGCAATCAGACATCGGACCACCTACGTCCATCGGATTTAGCATAATTTCTGAGTCTGTCGCAGACCTCTTTTCAGCAAAACCAGCCACCATCATTATTATGGGGAGAACCAGCTCCAAAGGTATAACCCAACGAGTTGTGTCAAGCCTTACATCAATTATGAAGCAAATTTCTGAGAGAGCCATAGATTTGACGGTGATAAACACAGATGGTTGGATTGAGGGAGATGAAGCACGCACCTATAAAACAGAATTGATTCGAAAAATCAGCCCCAACCTTGTCATAGGGATTCAAAGGAATACAGAATTAGAACATATTCTCCATTCTGTGGAAGAAAAAGGTTGCAACGTCCTGAGAACCGTCACCTCGTCCACTATTAAACGAAGAAATCGCGAAGAGCATCGCGAATTACGAGAGCAAAGTTATAAAAAGTATTTGGGGAAGCCAACCCTGAGAAACCTCAACCTGAATTGGATATCTTTAGAATATACCCCCCTCGGTCTTGGAACCCCCGTTGACCTACAACGGGTGAAATCCATTGAAAAAGCCCTCCAACGCCAGATTGTATATTGTGAAGAGAGTTCGCGTGCGCTATACATTGTCGTCTATTACAAGGAAAGGGTCGACGAAGACACCGTCGTGACGGCAGAAAGCTTATTCCAAAAGGACGTGTACATTGTGAGAGAAGGAGAGGAAGAGGGATTACTCGTTGGCTTACTTAACAACGATAGAGACTTCTTAGGCTTGGGCATAATTTCCAAACTCGATTACAAAAACCAAACTCTAAAGATACGGACCGATTACAAGGACACGGTAAGTGTAGTCCAATTTGGACAAATCAAGGTTAATGAAGCTGGAAATGAGCTGGGCGTCACAACCGTCTTCTCCACTAAAAATCACGCATAGAAATGTCCTCTCACAAGCAACCTATAACCGAGGCCATCGCCGTTTCTTCATCGACTTCACACAGAAACCGATTGAGTACCCGTTTCGCCTTGACGCTTCTTCCAAGATTCTTTAAAATCGCATTGATGTCTTTTGAGAAGTCTTCTATTACTAAAAGAGCGGTAAACTGCTAAAACAACACATTTGATATGACAACACTGTCCCGTGCGAAAAACATAATAGACATCCAATACATGACCCACAACGCTTAACGAACTTGGTGAACAGCTCAGATGACATCGCGAAAATCGAGAAAGATTCGAATTGCCGTGATTCCCGGAGACGGCATTGGCCCCGAAGTCATACACGCCACACTCGCCGTATTAGACGCGGTTCAGGATGTGACTACAGGCCTTAAGTTGGAGTACCTATTTACCGAAGCGGGACTGACGTGTGTACAGAAGTATGGAACAAGTCTTCCTGAGAATACTAAACAGGTTCTTCGAGAGGCTGACTGCTGTCTTAAGGGACCGGTCACCACGCCTGAAGCGCCTGGTTCCCCTAAAAGCGCTGTGATTCAAATCCGGACTATGTTTGATTTGTATGCGAACGTCCGACCAATTAAGGCGCTTCCACGAGTTCCCTCCCTACACCCCAACATTGACATGTTGATAGTACGGGAAAACACTGAGGGCCTGTACGCTGGAATCGAGTTTATGACAGGTGACGATTCTGCCGTCGCCATACGACTTATCACAAAACGTGGATGTGAGAGAATTGTGCGATTTGCCTTCAACCACTCTGTGAAACGGCGGAAACAGTTAACCTATGTACACAAGGGAAATATTTTGAAGATTACTGAAGGAATCTTCAAGGACGCAGTTGTAAGGGTCGGAAAGGAATTTCATGAGGTGCGCCTGGACGAGGTTCGCGTCGACGCCATGGCCATGTGGTTGATCAGACAACCCGAAATCTATGATGTGATTGTGACGACCAATCTGTTTGGAGACATTTTATCTGACGAAGCGGCGCAAACTGTTGGTGGCCTCGGCGTCGCCCCAGGCGCCAATATTGGCGACGATTACGCGATGTTTGAGCCCATCCACGGATCAGCCCCAAGTTACGCAGGAAAGGATCAGGTCAACCCCATCGCAACCATCCTGTCATCTAAGCTCATGCTCGATTGGCTGGGATTCAAGGAAGCTGGTGACTTAGTGGAGCAAGCGGTGAAAGCAGTTCTGATAGAGGGACGGCCCATGACCTTTGACCTTTGCCCCGAAGGCGTGACTCCGGCAAAATGCTCGGAAGTGGGAAAGAGGATAGCGAGGCAAATTAGGGGCGTATGATTACGAGTCTTGTAAGTATTTGGAGAAGTATAAGATTCCGGCGATGGATTTCACATCTTCAATCTCATTTCGTTCAATCATGTGTAGGTAAGTAGCCAAATTGACTTTAACGACACGGATAGCCTCGTCAGCTTCCAAGTCTTGCACTGCATGGGATAAGTCTGTAGCCAAATAGAGATCTACCGCTCTGAACAGTAGCCTGAGGAAACATAGAAGTGTAGAAGGCGCTTCAGCTTCCCAGGAACGTATCCAGTTTCTTCGACAAGCTCCCGACGGGCAGCATCGTCAGGGATTTCTCCTAGGTTGAGGGTGCCATCGGGAAGTTTAAGAGGCGTCTTGTCACATGCGTGGCGAAATTGACGAACCATGATTATCGCCTCTTGGATTACAGCAAGCATTGTAACAACGCCTCGGTGTTTCTCGGTCTCTCGAACCGTTAATGTCCCGTTAGGGAGACGAACGGTGTCCTTGACAACGTCGACCAAATTACTCGAATACACGGTTTCGGAATCTATTATTTCTTCATGAAGTTTCTTCTTCACGTAGAATCATCTTTTAACAAAAGTTTGAGCGGAGAGGGTCCTTCGTGATCCCAACAGAAATAAGGGTTTCAGCGGGTGCTGAATGACATGGTAACGTGGTTGGCAGTGTAATCCTTTACCCCTTATTTTGAAGGTTTGTTCACCCTGATTTTCTACGACATATCATGTGTCTTCTCATTGAAGGAAGATTCTGACGTCAGAATAATCCATCTTTTTATAGGAGATGAGAAAAAACATAGCTACGCAAACGTCAACAAAAAAATCGTGATTGGAGGGCGTGCTTTAATCCTTTGAATCGTTCACTGAAGTCCATTGGTTTTATAGTTAATCCCATTGCTGGAATGGGAGGTGCAGTCGGCCTCAAAGGCACGGACGGGAGAGACACCTTGGAAAAGGCTTTGTTAGCAGGAGCCCAACCCGTGGCCTCTGTAAGAGCTGAACTGTTCCTTAGAGAACTGGAGCCTGTTAAGGCGAGAATTAGGCTCGTCACAGGTGCGGGAAATATGGGAGAAGTTGAAGCAAAAAAATGCGGGTGGATGCCAGAAGTCCTTGGGAAGGCGAGTGAAGAGACAACGCCTCAAGACACAAAGGAGATAGCTTCAAAGATGAAGGCGCTGGGCATTGACTTATTGGTTTTTTGTGGTGGAGACGGAACGACTCGGGATGTGCTTGACGTTGTGGGTACTAGTGTTCCAGTGTTAGGGGTTCCGACTGGAGTAAAAATGCATAGCGCCGTATTCGCCGTTGATGCCAGAGCTGCAGGAAGCATGGTTCGGAGGTTTTTAAGTGACGCGCTTCCTCTGCGGGAAGCTGAGGTCATGGATGTTGATGAAGAAGCCTTTCGGCAGGGACGGGTGTCTGCAAAGCTATATGGTTACGTGATAACACCCTATGAACCAATCTTGATTCAAGGAAGCAAGGTGGCGAGTCTCATGACGGATGAGGAGCTGCGGAATCAGGCGGCTCTCGCCATCTACTTCATTGAGGAGATGAAGCGAGAAGTCATTTATGTGATTGGTCCGGGAACGACCACCCGAACCATTGGAGACATCTTAGAGGAGAAGAAGACGCTTCTGGGCGTGGATCTCTTCTGTAACAAGAAGATCATTGGCAAGGACGTGACTGAGACACAAATCTTGGAGGCAATCCGGGGAAAAACCTCGAAAATCGTTGTCACCCCAATTGGTGGTCAAGGTTTCATCTTTGGGAGAGGAAATCAACAGATAAGCTCAAAGGTGATTCGATTGGTTGGGAGGGAGAACATTGTCGTGATTGCGACGAAGCATAAGCTCAGGGGATTGAAGTGGTTACGGATTGACACAGGAGACCCAGAACTCGACGACGAACTTCGAGGATACCTCAAAGTTGTGACAGACTACAGAGAAGAACACGTGATAAAGGTCAGATGATTGAAAACGGGAAGACCGTGAAGAATCACGTTTTAGTTCTCGCGTCACCAAAACCTTCTTGCTAGAGCTTTTCTCTCCGCTTCAACCACTAATTCGAAGAGTTGATTGCTTATCTGTTGTTCCTTAGACAAGATCTCCTTGACGCTTGAGTGACTTAAATTCTTTCCAGCGAGGACTAGTGCTGCCAACCGTCCATGTTCAGCCATTAGGCCTCCAGTTTCCAACGCCTCTTTCACTAGCTTCTCCTCGTTAGCAGTCATCTTCAGACCTATCTTCTCGCAGAGTCGCGCCACCGTTTCTTCAGACTCGTCGAGAATCCCTATTTGATGAGAGTCGCATCGTGGACAGGCAAAAGAGGCAGGTACGTCCTTGATGGATGACATCTGAAGAAAGCCCCAGCAACTTGTACACACGAAAGTCTTCGCCTCGTTCAACAGCCGGGCTTTAGCCGACTCGATGGAAATGTATTTCATCTTCTCGGGAGAGATTAGGCTAACTCGCTTCTTCATTTTTTCGAGGCCAAGGGTAGTAAGGGGAGTGGCGTCTCCTCCAGTATCTAGAATCACCAAGTCGAGTTCACCTGTTTTAATCTCTTCGAAGACTGTAGCGACGTTTTCGAGATCCATATCCTTCTTCAAGGCAACTTTGACTGCTTCGTCGAAGATGGCGGTTCCTTGAAAGCTCTTAAGCAATTGATTAAGGCTTACGTTGCTCAAGTCAGCGGACTTGGAAACAGCCCCAAATTTTCGAGCTATGTGGATAATTCTCCGTTTAAACAGTCGACCCTTAACCGCAGCCTTCACAGCCACGCTTTCCAAGTCCATACGAGAAAGCTCGTTCAAAATGTGGTAAACATCATCGGAATGAATGAGGTCTTGGCCTTGGATGATGACTCTGTACGCGCTTTCCTGAATGCCGATGGTGTAACCAATCTTTTCGGAGAGGGTATGCCCGATTAAAAGAGCGAGGGTTCGATTGACCAAACTTCCAAAACACACATTTAAGACGACGGACCCTCCCCAATCCTCCAGCGTCACCCTCTTATCCGTTGGCGCATTATACCCTTTCTTGAAGTGTTCGACAATCTCGCTGACTGCTCGGACAATCGTGTCCTTATTCGCGGGATACTTCTTTGAAAGCTGGGAAGCGATGGTTTGGACGGATCGGTTTTGTACGAGATTTGCTTCGACGAATGCCCTGAGGTTACCGACTTCCCTGGCAATATTGAAGGGAACGGGAATTTCCTCGCCCACCCAGCTCGGAATGGCGCCAGTGGGGTCGAGGACGGGTTTGACGTAGATTTTGTCGCCGTAAACGCTTGTGATTCGCCAAACGCTTCCCTGTACAATAAATTTGACGCCGGGATCTCCATATTCTGCGACGAAAACTTCGTCGAGAATGCCAATGGGCATATCCTTTGTCTCGTCAACGACTAGATAGCTTTTCCGATTTGGAATCATGGAAAGGGTTTCATAGTAATATTTGTACAGTTCTTTGGTATTCCCAGGCTTCAGGACAATCTTGTCCTCAAAGGAGACCCACGCCAGCCGTGGATATCGGTCGTGCATGTAAGTTAAAACGTTGATGAGGTCTTCTTCTTGAAAATCTCGATAGGGATAGGCTCTGTTTATTATGGAGAGTAATTGATCGAAACGCCAGCTCCTCGAAAACATTAAGAGCCCCACAAGTTGGTGAACTAACGCGTCATACGGTGCCTCTGGAACCGCCACGGACTCGAGTTCTTCAAGATAGGCTCGTCTCGCGATAACGATGGCCTCTAGCGTGTCATCGGAGTCCATGGTAATGATTACGCCCTTGGCCACCCTGCCCACCCGGTGACCACTACGACCCACTCTCTGTACAAGTCGAGCGACCTGTCGAGGACTCATGTACTGTATGCAGAGGTCTATGTGACCAACATCGATTCCCAATTCAAGAGACGAAGTACAGACGAGTCCTTTCAACTCGCCATTCTTAATACCCCGTTCAGCCAGTATTCGTGCGGGCTTCGCTAGGGAGCCGTGGTGAATGCTCACGGGAAAATCGACGTCCCATACTTTGAAGCGGCTTGCCAATACCTCTGCGATAGAACGAGTGTTCGTAAACAAAAGAACCGCCTTATGTCCTTCGATGAGTCTTCTTATTACCTGAAGTCTCGCCGCGACCTCGGGATGGGTATACAAGCGAGAAGCGAGGGCGTAATCCTCTTCATTAGGAATTGGATTAATTATCTCGAAATTCATCAATCGAGCGACGTGAACCTGAACAATCTCAAAGGGTCTCTCAGTTCCTACAAGGAATTTTGCAACTTTCTCTGGGCTTCCTATCGTGGCGGAGAGGCCTATGACTTGAAAATCTCGTTCAGCGATAAGGCGTAGCCGTTCAAGGGCCAGAGAGAGCTGACTTCCACGTTTATCCTCCGCAAACTCGTGGATTTCGTCGATGATAACCCACCGCGTCTGCTTCAGATGCTGTCGCATATTACGTCCTGGAAGAATGGCCTGAAGCGTTTCAGGAGTCGTTATCAACATGTCGGGGGGGCTCCTAGACTGGGCGAGTCGTTCCCGACTGCTCGTATCTCCATGCCTCACAGCGACCTTAACATCAAGCTTCTCACACCACCATTTGAGGCGTTCAAGAATGTCCCTATTGAGGGCGCGAAGAGGCGTAATATAGAGAACCTTAATCCCCCTATGTCTTCTCGACAATTCGATGAGTCTGCTGAAAACAGGGAGAAACGCTGCCTCCGTTTTACCAGTGCCAGTGGGCGCGATGAGAAGGACATTCTTTCCTTCCAAAATGATGGGCACCGCCTCTACTTGGGGGTCGGTAGGGCTGATGAAGCCTCGCTCCTTAACAATTTTTCGGACAGGCTTATTTAGCATGGAAAAAGGGTTTGGGGTCTGCGTCATCTCCGAAAGTCCCATACACAAGAAAAAGAATACCCAAATAAAAAAGTAATTAAAGCAGAAAACTCTAAAAAACAGGAAGTAGTATATTAAAATAACTTTGAAAGACGCGGGTTGAAGAGGAATAAAAAAATGATAGATGTGTCGGAGCCTTTACCTGAATCGACGGTTGGTTTTAAAACAATTCACCACATCAAGTCGGATGAGAAGTATATTGGATACGTCGAAGCCAGCTATTTACAGAAGAAGGATGTTAAGGCCTTTAAGAGACTGAAACGAAAATTGAAGGTTGGCCAACCCTTCGGCGTCCAAGTGTTCATCGATGTTGAAAAAAGCGGAGTGACGGCGTCCACACTTGGCAAAGAAGGTCTCTTAGAACTCGTGGAATCCCTCAAAACAAAGCTCAAGGGAGTAGAGGAACGGGACATCTATATTATGGAGCTTTTAGGAAAGAAACGAAACATGATTGGTCGAGCCACCGACCTCAAATAACTCTATTAACCTTCAGAGTCCAACATTTTAACTTCATAAGTCTTATGTATAAGAGAATTTTGCTATTTCTATACGTGACAGTAAACAATTGAAATTCAACGACGTTACAATAGAAAAATAGTGATTTAAATAGAAATCAAAGAAAGGTATCACCGGCTGACGCTTCCATGCTCCCTACGAAAAAACGATTGCTGAAAATTGCGATTTTAGTCATCGTCATCTTCTCAGCTGCCTATGGCGTTCTCTTCAGCCTCAGATTTGCGCTGGGAACGGAGTTCCCCGTGGTCATCGTTAACGGAGTGAGCATGATTCCAACGTACTATGAAGGCGATCTCCTCGTTGTGCAGGGAGTTCCCGATAAAAACATGATTGAGGTTCAAGAGATTATCGTGTTTCACAACCCTTACAGCTGGGACACACTGATCGTACACAGGGTTGTGGAAGTACGAAATCTCAACGAACAATTGATCTTCAGGACTAAGGGCGATAACAACCAGATCCAAGATCATTGGCAAGTAAGAGAAGAACACATTGTAGGAAGAGTCTTGCAGAAAATTCCATATATGGGCGGAGTAGTAACGGCCATTCAAAGCCCCTACGGAATAGGTATACTCTACAGTCTCATAGTCGTTGTTATCGTCTTCGAATTATTTTACAGTAAAAAAACAAAATGAATTCTTTATAAATAGCGTATATCTTTCACTATGTACTTGGAGAAATCAGTGGAATGTCACATTATAAAGCGAGTATAAACATTGAAAACGTTGTAGCTTCAGCTTCCTTAAATCAAACCCTCAATTTAAACTCCATAGTGAAAGCATTCCCAAGCGTTGAATACAGGCCGGAACAATTTCCTGGCCTCGTCTTCAGGTTGAAAAAGCCAAAGACCGCGACTCTGATTTTTGGTTCAGGAAAGATGGTTTGCACTGGCGCAAAAAGTGAGAGACAGGCCAAAACGGCTGTCCGAAAGGTTGTACGAGAACTAAAGGATAATGGCATCGTAATCACAGGAAAGCCAACAATTAAAGTTCAAAACATCGTTGCCTCAGCAAGTTTAGGAGGAAGAATCGATTTAGAGAAATCGACTTACACCCTTGGAAGAACGATGTACGAACCGGAGCAATTTCCCGGTCTCATCTATCGAATGGAAGAGCCGAAAGTAGTCATTCTCCTCTTTGCAAGTGGAAAGCTTGTGTGCACAGGTGCTAAATTTGAGGAGCAAGTCTACGAATCCGTCACTAAACTCCATGCTCGATTGGAGACAGACGAATTGATTTACTACGAATAACATTGACGAAGCTATTGTTTCAAACCGTTTTTTTTTTCTTTAAAGCGCATTAAGGTTTCCACCTTTATGAATATGAGCCTGCTAGTTGATTAAAGGGCCTAGAGACATGAAATAGCTAGTTAAGCAAGACTTCCTCTGGTACCTTTGGAAATGGATAAAAAATGAGTCCTTTCTATATCTGTACTGTAGCTAGCTTAGATTTTTGAGAAGTAGCTAGCCAGAAAAAACTCCAAAAATATTAGCTTATTTAGTTAGCTGTTTGGATTTCCTTTACAGTTCTTAATAAGAAGTAATACAATGTGGCATAGATGGCGAATTGTCCCGCACCTATGTAAGTGAGTTTCTCTGTGGATATATACTCCATGATTTGTTTCTCAAGCCAAGGAGTCACGACACCCTCCACCTTGCATAGTCATCGTTCTGATACTATTGGCCATAGCTTTCTCCTCCCTGTGAACTAATTTCATGAAGAAAGAGACGTATTTCTAAAAAGGAAACCCAGAGGTTAAAGGGATATGCTGAGTTACACCTCCTATGTTTGGAAGTTGACGAAAGTTAGAAGAGTAATATTTTTCAAGAAAGAAGGATTCTGTTCTAATCGATGAACGTGAATAAGTCACGACTTTAGGTGATGTTGACCATCGACCAACGTATTCGGTTTGAGTATCCTAAACAGATCCATTTTGAATGTGATAGATGTGCCCTCTGTTGTGGTGATTCCAAGCACAGAGTGCGGCGCATTCACCTACTAAACATCGATCTAGTTCGCATATCGAAGAGGACATCGATGACTCGGGATGAATTTACCACGAAAATCGATGGCTTTGAACCCTACGTGTACCAGATGAAAAAGACGGCTGAGGGGTTCTGCTTCTTTCTCCGAGACGGCTCGTGTTCCATCTATGAGGTGAGGCCGTTGATCTGTCGTTTTTACCCCTTTCAACTCCAAAATCGGGGAAACAGCCGTTATCTCTTCAGTTACACTAAGGAGTGTCTAGGCATTGGAAAGGGTCCACAACTAGAAAGAAGGTTCTTCGAAGAGCTGTTCGCTAAGTTCACAGCGTCGATGAAAAGTGTCTAGGAACCCTTATTGAGAAAGATAAAGGACGACTAGCTAAGACGGTGTCTCTCGAAGTAACTATCTACCGTGTTCCTTCCGAGAAGCTGCCCGTAAAACGCGTAGATGTCTCAACCATTCAGTACGTTAATTCTTCTCTTAAATCACACTAACTCTTGCATACAACATATTAGTAGGAGTCGTAAAGAAAATAGATGAGACTCGATGAGGTGGATTAACTGTGACAGTTAAAGAGATGGTTTGGGACCTCGCGCCGCTTGTTGAGAGCACGGGTCCTGCTTCTGTCCAGAAGAAGCTAACGTCAATGGTGGATGAAGCGAAAAGAATGCGGAATAAGTATCACGGGAAAATCGAGGGTCTTGATACGAAGGGGCTTCGCGAGTTATTGGAGACGAAAGACGCTTTTTACCTCACGTTTGAGGGAGTGATGATGTATTGTGGCCTCATGTATGCGGCTGATGCTACGTTTGATGAGGCAAAGCAACTGAATGATGCTTCACGCAGGGCATCCATGAAGGTCGGTCAAGCCTTAGCTTTCATCGACATCGAGATGGGAAAGCTCCTCATCGACATCCCGTCCATAATCGAAGATCCGATGCTGTCCGAGTACCGCCACTATCTGGAGCGGCTTCTAAGAAGCGTGCCCCATCAATTGTCAGAGACCGAGGAACGCGTGATAATTGTCAAGGACAAGAACGGTGTTAGTGCGTGGCAGTTGCTCCAGAGCGATTGGCTGTCCACCCGTACCTTTAATATTGAGATTGCAGGGAAGATGAAGACGCTGTCCTACGGGAAAATAATCGGTCTCTATCAGAGTCAGGACCGCGATCTACGGCGACAAGCCTATCAGGTAGTCTACAAAGAATTGGGTATAGACAAAGTCCTCTGGGCAAGCGCCATTCGCGCCGTTTGTGCTGATCACCTGCAAATGTGCGTATTACGTAAGTATCCGACGGCAATGACTCAGAGCTTGATCTCCAACGACGTCGACCAGCAGACGATTGCTAGCCTCATGAAGACCATTGAGGGCCACGTGGGTCTCTACCAGCGGTATCTTCGAATTAAAGCCCGTTTAATGGGTGTTACCAAGTTAGCCAACTATGATGTGGTGGCTCCGATACCGCAGACCTCCGAAAAAGAGTACACCTGGATGGAGGCTCGGAAGGAAGTTGTCGATGCCTACCTTGGCTTCAATAAACAGCTGGGAGGCTGGGTCGACGAGATGTTCGAAAAGCGTCGCATCGACGGCGAGATTCGAAGAGGAAAACGCTCAGGAGCCTTTTGCTCTTCGTGGCTCGCTGGAAAAAGCGCATACATCTTACAAAGCTTTAACGAAAAGATTGGCGATGTCTACACGCAAATTCACGAATTGGGACACGCCGTTCACGCTTATCTCGGTTCAAGGGCTCAGAAGCCAAGCAACTACGAAGTCGGCAGCTGCATCGCGGAGTGTGGAAGCATCTTTGGAGAACTGCTCTTGACCGAGCGACTGCTGTCTAAAGCTGATACGGTGGAAGAGAAGCAGGCAATCCTCGCCAACGTGTTGGACCAGTTTGGTATGGCTGCCTTTCAGGTCTCCGCTCGAGTCTTCTTTGAGCAGAGCCTCTATGACGCAATCGAGAAAGGCGTGTTTCTCGATGGCGAAGCAATTTCTGAAATGTGGATGGCTGCGCGGGACAAAATCTACGGCGAAACAGTGGATTGGTTGGACGTCATGAAGTGGGAGTGGACAATGAAATCCCATTATTATATGGCAAACTACCGCTTCTATAATTATCCCTACGTCTTCGCCCAGCTCTTCGTCTTCGCTTTATACAAGCTCTACCAAGAACAGGGGACAGCCTTCGTTCCGAAGCTGAAGATCCTCTTGGCCGCCGGCTCCAGCAAGTCCCCCCGCGACCTGGGTGTGGAGCTGGGCTTCGACATCACGTCTGAAGTCTTTTGGGAGAAAGGCATGAAACAGGCCGAGGAATTCATCAACACTCTTGAAGAAACTTTATAATACAAATAGGAGTTTTTCCCCTTTTTTTCGTTAATCCATCAACATGGATTCTTCTCCAAGTTACAAAGGTAACGCCAAGATAGGTAGCTAAAAGGCATAAAGACATAATTACATTAACAAAAAGTCATTGATGAAGAGACTTTCTTGGCTAATCACTCGCTTATTTACTGGCTACTTTTTATACACATGATAAGTCTCCTAAACAATCGAATGACAAGCTTCTCTAAGTTTTTGTGAAACATTCACAAGTTTGTTCCTTAAACAACTAGCAAAGCTAACTTCAGCAGTTAATGAAAAACACTTAGAGTATATTAAAAACGTCCCTTGGAAAAGTGATCATCAAGCAAGAGTTGGAAGGGCACTCATAAGTTATTGTCAAGAGTTATGTGATTATTCATCTCGATGACCTCCCCAAACATCATCTCAATCTTACTTCTTGTCGAGTTACGTTTCCACTTCGTCCTCTGGGTTGTCAGCTTTCAAGAAGATGGAATTATTCGTGATACCCGTATCCAGGTAGTTGGAGAACAACTATTCTCCTGAGACAAAATCCAATGTTTTTTCAAGAACCATCTTATCGACTATGAATGTGTTGCTGAAGAGTCCGCAGTCATAGGGGCGTGAAAGGGTGCTCACGAAGTAGGTATGGAGATGTTGCAAGACGTTCGTATTCAAATGCGCGACTCGCTGGGTCTCGATACAGCCGCTCAGTCTATACTTCTGTCTCTGACGCAAGAAGCGTCCCACCTCTAGACTGCAACTTTGGTCGATTTTGGAGATAGGAGAAGGTTTGAAGGCTAACTCTTGAGCTAGGCACTGAGAAAAGAATCCATCATAACGTACCCTTTCATCATAAAACTATATCTAAATAATTATGTAGCAGTAATCTAATTATGCGTGGTGACCTGTTTTATTAAGATGGAAGTTGATTGGCTCTCTATCTACCTGTAAAACGTATACAGACTAAAATAACAATAACTGCAATTCGCAAGGAACATCACATGTATAAAATCGAGAAGAAACAGGTCTACGGAGTCTTCAAAACTGTTTAAAAATGTGTGGATGAAGTCTTTAATACTGTATGGAATCGTGTTCGTAGTTTTAGGTATAGTCTTATTGATCATCATAAAAGCCTTCAATATTGGTGACATTCCATTTTTTTTGGATATGAAGGCTTTCGTCGTAGAATATGGTCTTGCGGGTATTTTCTTCGCCACCATTATAGCAGGAACCATTGTACCGATGGGAAGTCCCGCCCTAGTGATGGCAGCTGCCCTCTTAGGCGTTCCAAAAATCCCTCTGATTTTTGTTGCTACCACGGGATTCACTATCGGGATGGCGGTGAACTATGGTATAGTCTATTCTCTGGGAAGACCGTACATTACGAAAAAAATGTCAACGGAAAAACTAGAAGAACTTACAAGCTTATGGGAGAGGTGGGGGTGGACGCTATACGTGGTATTTGGATTGATACCTGTTTTGCCTGTCGAACTGCTTGCGTTCGTTTGTGGGTTTTTAAAAACCCGCATAGACCATTTTTTAATCCTCAGCTTTGTGCCTCGATTCATTGTCTTCCTACTGTTGGCCTATTTCGGAGAATATGTGGGCATGTGGCTTGGAGTTTAATGTCAAAAGATATCCTCTTTTCACAACGTGTTGAATCTCCTTTATAGGGTGTAATTAACTTCGCTCTTGATACTTACAGTCTGGTGTTACGTGGACAAGAGGAAAGTATGATTGTGGAGAGCCTTTTATCTCAAACGGATGTCGGTTAGGAGTGATAGAGGTTTAAGTAAACGTCAAGAAAGCATGAAGGAAAGCCATGAGAGAGACTACGTCCATATTTTGCCTTTGTTTCTCTGGATTTGTTCAATAATAAATGTGTTTTTCAACGCGTTTTCGATAATAGTGTCGTCTACTTAAAGGGTGCATTCACCAGACGCTATATTTTACTAACAAGCGATATGTTTCGAGCGATAGACTGCATCTCATTGAGCATCGCGTCTATCGATCGTTTACTTCTCGTGTTCAGAGGCCGATACTCCGCAAGCAACTTAATCGGGCCGTCATTGGGAAGCTTGAGTTTCACATCTTTCCAAGCAAAGATTGTGTATTGCTTCGTAACTTTCGCCGTTAAATTCTTCCAAATCGCATTCGCCACTCCGACTTCAAACAAGATCCAGTCTCTCGTTGATCGCTTCCTTAAGGTGTTCTTGGTTAAAACGACAAAGAGTGCGTCAGAAACACCTACCGCTCGCGAAATCTTCTCCATAAGGTTCAGTTCAGAACGTTCTTGATTAGCAATGACGAGTCGGACGTTCTCTTTTTTAATCACACTCTCGATACGTTTCAAGAGCGTCTTCGAGATTGACGTGTGAGTGACAAAAATTTGAGGTGGTGAACGTCGGGTCACCCGTGCCACTTGTACTGCACGAACCTGTCTTCGATTTAATTCGAATACAGCCATTTTTAATGTTCCTTATGAGATAGAGGACACCACATATTTTTCTATTGTGGTGAAAAAAGAAAAGAAATATAGACAACATTTAGATCTTCAGACATGTCGGTTCTTCGTTGAAGAGTCTTATGTATACTACTGCTTTTTAGTACTGAAAACTTGTTGTTTAAAAGCCAAGCCTTTGAGGACAACACGCGTAACAAGCAAACAAAGACTTCAAACGCTGAGATTAATGAAATCTGAGATGATTGATTGCCTGTATTTTAGAATATGCCTGTGGAAGCTGTGTGCTTCTAAAGGAGTTTTGTGATTCATCTGTATAAATGGGTTATATAAAGAAAGGCTAGGTTATGTAAGCTCCGGGAAGTTCTCTTTGACGTCCTTGTCCCTGCTGCTTGGGCACGCCTCGTCGAATACGTTGAAGCCGCTTCATTTTTGATTCTACGTCCGCGATGTTTTTGTCTAAACCTTTCAGATCCACGGGTAAATTAAGCATGTCTGCAACGACTTGAACAACGTTCCGTGAAGACAAGGGATCAGGATAAACTCCGCGGGTTGCGCCGAGGAGGCCCAGACAATTCATACCTCTCTTCTGCCCCAAACCTAGGAGGACGCCGAACGCGCCCTTGATCACGCCACCCCGTGCAATCTTGACGCGACTCCTAAAGTCGTCAATCAACGTTAAATCATTGCAAATAGCGTAGACCGCCTCTAAATTCTGGGGTGTACTATAGCCACCCAAGGCAATCACGGTCTTACATCCATATCCACCAACGAAATCCAAGACCTCTTCAGCCACTCGATACTGCCCCCAAGGGCTTGGCTGAGTGTCTCCGGTCAAAAAGATTGTTTGGGATGTGTCGTCTTGATATACATAGAACTCATATTTGGGTAGGGTGTACGCTCCGTTTGACCCTACTTTGACGCCTACATCTCCATCGGGTAGCGTGAGGTAGGTTGAATAGGCTTCTGCGATTTTCACAGGCTTTAACTCTTCAATGAAGAAATCAAGGGCAATCTTTCCCACAAAGCCGACTCCCGGAAGACCCTGAACCAAGACGGGATCTTTGAGCTCAAGCTTCTCAAATTCAATTATTAGCATACTAGTTGAAATCTCGCATTCCTCCTCATACGTCTTTACGAAACAACTGTTCGGGAAACCATTCCTCGTGATTACATAAGAGTGTAGGTGTGATTACTACGAGAGGAGTTGATGATTCCTATGGCTCTACCACTCAACACTCGTATCGTAGTCCTAGATTCAAAGACGTTAGATAGAGTTATTTATATGTTGTTTATTTCTATGATTCACAAGTGATGATGTGTTATGGTAGTCAGTTTAGCACCTTTTGTTCCGTCTCAACCCGATGTCGTTAATAAAATGTTGGAAATCGCGCAAGTAAGCAGCGATGATGTTGTCTACGACTTAGGATGTGGGGATGGACGCATATTAATTGCAGCTGTCAAAGATTTTGGAGCGAAAAAAGCCGTTGGATATGAGATGAGACGGGATCTCTATAAGAAAGATCTGGAAAACGTTAAAAATGAAGATCTTGAGGGTCGGATTCAAGTGTTTAACGGCAATCTGTTAGACGCTGACCTTTCAGAGGCGACAATTGTCACCCTCTATCTAACCACGTCAGGTAACAACAAATTAAAGCCTAAATTATCTGAAGAGACCTCGGTGGGAACTAGGATTGTCAGCCACGACTTCGAGTTCCCAGAATGGTCGTACACTAAAAAGGAAAACTTTCGAGGACACACCATCTATCTTTACACGATACCCAACTGCCTTAAAAAAGGAGGCAACCCCCGCAACTCCTTCTCCTTTAAAGGACTTCGCTTGTTCAAATAATAACGCGTTGAAAAAGCCTATTTCAAGATGTTGATTTCCGCCGTCCTTACTCTACAAACAGTTGAAGAACTAAATTGCCCCCTTTTTACTGAGGTGATTGACTGGCATTAACGTGTGATGTTGTAATTGTAGGAGCGGGGCCATCAGGTCTAGTCCTAGCACAAATCATCGCCAGCGAAGGTGGCGACGTCCTAATCTTTGAAGAACATCCCAAAATCGGCTTACCTCAGCACTGCACGGGAAAGGTGTCAGTCAACGCCATAAAGGAACTTGAACTCGAAGCAACCGGGGTCTTAGCGCGGGTTAGCGGTGCAATATTCTATCCTCCAAACTTAAAGCCGCTCACAATAGAACGTGAGGACACCCAAGCCCTCATATTGGACCGAAGCATCTTTGACCAGAGCCTTGCAACGAAAGCTGTAGACGCTGGAGCAACACTTGTAACAAATACAAGGGTCCAGAGGTTTTCAGTTAGATCCGACGGTATTACTATTTTCTTTAAACGGAAGGGAAAAAAGGGGGAAGTAAAAGCAAGAGTTGTCGCTGGGGCTGATGGAGCAGCCTCTAGCACCGCAAGATTGGCGGGCTTATACTCGAAGAAGACGTCTGAGGTCAGAATAAGCGTCCAAAGAGAGATTTCAAACGTTCAAACCGTTCAAAGCAAGGTTGAACTTTATTTTGGAAGGAGGTGGGCGCCAGGATTCTTCGCGTGGATTGTGCCAACAGGGCATGACACAGCGAGAATCGGCTTGGCTTTGCAGCCTAACACCCTTACACCCGTCGTTGAGCATCTAGATAACTTCATGAAATACCATCCGATAGCACGTGAAAAACTTGTGGGTTGTCGTGTTTTAACGCAAAGTCGCCATATCATTCCTACGGGTGGAGTCCTCCGCCGAACCGTGTCTGATGGAGTCTTAATCCTGGGAGACGCTGCAGGACAGGTAAAATCGACTACAGGTGGGGGCTTATATTATGGTATGGCTTGCGCAAAGATTGCTGGTCGAGCTATTGTAAAGGCATTACACGGTTCTCCTGAAGCCATTCTCAGAGAGAAAGCATTAAAGAGCTATGAGACGGAATGGAGAGACCAGTTCGGAGGGGAAATAGCCTTCAGTGTACGGTTCAGGGCCTTCCTGGACTCTTTGAGTGATGACGAATTCAATTACCTTTTCAACGTGATTCAACGAGATGCATCCCTTATCAAGCGAATTGAGGTCGACGGAGACATCGACCATCAATCTAAGGTTGGCGTTACCCTGCTGCGATACGTCAAGTACATGATTAAAAAACCAGGTTTGATATTCAAGTTACGAAGGGTCTTTCCCCGTCCAAGCCTTACATGAACTGGAAGGCTGATTTTTCGGGTTCATCTCTTGGAAAACTTTTAAACTGGGTTAAAAGATGTGAGAATTGAGGGCGTATGATTTATGACGGGTTTTTCATCGAAGTTTCGAGTTGTTTTAGTAGAGCCAGAACATGAAGGAAACGTGGGCTCAATAGCGAGACTCATGAAAAATTTTGATTTCTCCAAACTGTGGCTGGTTAACCCCAAGGTCGAGATTGGAAACGGAGCCTACTCCCTTGCTGTTCACGCAGGAGAGATATTGGAAGAAGCGTCAATCGTAGAATACTTGGACGATGCTTTGGAGGGAGTTCAGTGGGTCGTTGGAACCACCTCAATCGTCGCGAAAAAGCCTGGTAACCTCCGTCGCACGGCCATCACTCTAGAAGAATTGGCTGAGCGAATGATGAACAGGAAAGAGAAGATAGCACTGCTCTTTGGGCGGGAGGGAAGTGGTCTCTCAAACCAAGAACTTGACAGGTGCGACATAGTTGTGTCGATTCCGTCAAGTTCGACTTATAGAGCGTTGAACGTGGCGTCTGCCGCTGCAGTCGTCTTTTATGAATTACGGAAGGCTGAAGGTAATAAGGGAGGACGAGGGTACATGGATGAAGCGGACACGGAGATGAGGGAAAGGATTCTACGATTATTTGACGCCCTCGCAGTTAAGGGAGGCCTGCCTAATCATAAGCGTAAACTCGCGGACAAGGCCTTCAAAAACATAGTTTCAAGAGCATTCATCTCGAAGAGAGAGGCGGCTTTGGTCGTGGGTGTTCTGAGACGGGCCGTCAATTCCTAGACACTGAACTCGAGGACGTCTTTATCCTGCAGGACACGGTTTAAGCCTACTCTCTCCCCTGGATACATGCTTGAACCCCATAACCGCGCATATTTGAAGTCTTTATAGAAATCTTTGTGAATCATCTTTGCGGCGTCTCCAACTGTTGACTGCTCTCGCATGATCATAGGTTTCTCTACTGGAGGCTGTCTAGGTCGCTTGGTGTACACGCGAATTATTTTGAGGGCTTCATATACTCGTTGAGGAATGTTCTCAACGCCTAGCTTTAAGACGGCTGAAACCGTAATAAGTGTCAGAGGAGTGAATGCTTCCCTCAGTGTTCTAAGCTTTCTCTCAGCATCTGCCACGTCAATCTTGTTCACGAGCACTATCGTTGGCTTGTAAATGGTCTTGTGAAAGATTGCTTGAGTGATGTCTTCGAGTGTCACGTCTCCCCGAATCTTGACAACTGCGTTGTCAATCTTCATCTTATTCATCAGATGCTTCACATCGTGGACCGAAAGGTTCAACTCGTTGAGGGAGACTACTTGAATCCCTCCCGACTCCTTTCGCTCAATCTCCACCTTCCCTCTCCGCTCCATGATTGTTATGTGGCTTTTATCTAATTCGTCAATCAATGTCTCCAGTTGGAAGCGTGGGTTTGGGGCGGACAAATCAATAACAAACATGAGGCCGTCGGCGTTCCTTGCCATGCCTAACACTCCTGGACCCCAGCCACTTCCTTTGCTCGCGCCTGCGAAGAGAGCGGGAGCCTCTACTAACTGAATTTGAATGTCTTCAAACGCCATCATCCCTGGAATAGGCTTCGTAGTTGTGAAGGGATAACCATAGATTTCTGGCTTGGCACCAGTTAAGAGCTTCAGGATAGAACTCTTTCCAGAGCCTGTAAAGCCTAATATAACAATTTGAGCTGCCCCTCCTTTCTTTACGGTGTATCTACTCGAAAGGTAGCTAGATCCTCGCCGCTTCTTCGTTTCTTCTTCTGCCAAACGCAGTCGGGCAAGTCGAGTCTTAAGTCGAGCGCAGAGGCGTTCAGTCCCCTTGTGTTTTGGAATTGCACTTAAATATTTCTGCAGAGTCTCAATCTTTTCAGAAGTTCGTCTTGCTTGAAGATATTTCTTTTCCAAGACGGTACATTCAGGAGGAAGATTTGTGGGCATTTCAATTATATTTGGGAGCAATCATCTAATTATTGTTTTGTTCTTCACCTCAAACAACTCTATAGCTATAACATTTGAGATGGCTGGTGCAACCATCCTCAACACCGAGTGAACAATATTCTTAAGTCCCACTGAAGAGCATTAAAGTTTATGAGGAGCATCCCAAAATGACCTATCCCCACAAGAGCAGGGTTTTGAAAAAACTTGGCGTAAGGTCGATGATCAACGCCTGTAACTGGTCTACTGTAATCGGAGGAACATACCTAGAACCAAGGGTGATGGAAGCTATGGCTGACGTGTCAACAACCTTTGTAGACTTGAGAGAACTACTGAAGAAGGCTAGCGACAGAATCGCCTATCTTTGCAAGGTTGACGCAGCATATATCACCGTGGGCGCGGCAGCAGGGATTACACTTTCAGTAGCTGCTGCAATCGCTGGCAACGACCCAGTGAAGTGGAAGACGTTGCCCTTCACTGATGTCCCCCCTATCTCTGGAAGGAATCGAATAATCATACAGGCCACCCAATCCGCTTATGACGAACAATTCGCCATGGGAGGAGGCAGGTTGGTGAAGGTGGGAAGTCCGTTAGGGAGCAGCATAAAAGACATCGAATCGGCGATCAATGATAAGACCGCTGGCATAGCGGCTGGCTACCACTATAACATCGTTCCGAGGGGATGGGTGCCCTATGAGGAGGTTGCGAAGATCGCGAAGAAACATGATCTCCCCAGCTTCTGCGACTGCGCTGGAGCATTTCCACCCTACACAAACCTCCATAAACTAACTGACGCGGGATTTGACTTATCCATCTTCAGCGGTGGAAAAGGCATTAGAGGGCCTCAAAACACTGGAATCATCCTAGGCGATGGCGAGAGAGGAGTAGAGCTGATTCAAGCCATAAGCATGCACTCAGCCCCCAACCCTGGCATCGGAAGAGGCTTCAAAGTGAGCAAAGAGTGTATCGTTGGCTTGGTAACGGCTCTGGAAGAAGTCTTGAGTCGAGACGAGGATGAGGAATATGAGAAGCAGATGGCTAAAGCGGAGTATATGGCTGAGCAGCTTGATAATCTCACCGGTGTTTATGTTAGCATTGTCCCTAACGATGGAAAGACCTACGAGCACCCTTTGATGCCCCACACCCCTGTCGTCCGCATAGATATCGACAAAGAGGCCTTAGGAATGAAGACTATTCAGAGTCTTTATGCGGCGTTGAGGGAGGGCGAACCAGGGATTTACCTCCGATTTCCGAGGTTTGAGGACAGGGAGTTTGGTCCTTTCACCAGCCGTGCTTCAGTACTTCTCTTCACATATTACCTGCGTGACGGAGAGGAGAGGATAGTTGCTGAGAGGATGAAGAGTGTCCTGACAAAAAGACCTTGGAAAAAGCAAAATCAATAAGCACGTCTCCCATCTGACTCAACGATTAACGCTATGCCAATCCTTCTAACAGAACGCAGTGTAGTTTTCCCACAGAAGCTTTATAATGGCTTGGACTTAAAATTAATCCTGTCCAGCAAAAAGGGGAGTTTAGAGAATATTTTATCATCCAGATCAAGCAAAAGAAGAAACACTTGACGTGGAGTCGATCGATTTCCTCAAGGGATTCCAGAAAGGCAGTTGGCAATGGTTGAATGGCGTCTCAGACCTTCATGTCTATTGTTTGCCATGCGTGTATCAGAGATTATTTGATGAAGTCGAGTTAGCAAAACAGTTTCGAGCGGCGGGTTACAGTGCATTCGTTTCAAAGCGCCATCATTGTTGCAATGCCGACAGCGTGAAAATGGTCATGAAACATGTGCCAGGCATAAAGGTCTTCGGCGGCGTCGTTTTAAACTGGTGTGTGGGTGGTTTGAACCCCCATGCGGTGGATGCTGCCATTTTGATGGGGGCCAAGGTCATTTGGTTGGGAAACATGCATGCAGGAACCTTAAGTGAAGACCCCTTCTATTCAAAGTACAATTGGCATAACATACCTGATGACCATATAATAAAGACGAGACCAATCAAGAAGTGGATGGCTGCCCCACCGATAAACGTCTTCGATCTTGAAACAGAGGAACTAATCCCTACCGTTTATGACATCATAGATCTGATAGCTGACGCCGATGACGTCATCCTCAACACATGCCACATCTCCTATAAGGAGTGCGCTGCGGTGGTTCCAGCAGCGAGACGCGCGGGGGTTACAAAGATAATGATAGACCACGCACATCGCTTCACCCTTGACGAGCAGAAGCGGCTCGTGGAGATGGGAGCCTTTTTGGAGTATGACATACCCAAAGATGAGTCGCGACACAAGACCATCGCAGAATTTGCGAAGGCGATTGGCCCCGAGCACTGTGTCCTGACATCGGGTATGGGTGCAGCCACCCATTGCCATCCAATCGATGAGATGAGACATATGCTGTTCTCGTTGAGGATGAACGGCCTCTCCGAGAAAGAAGTTGACCTGATGGCTAAGATTACTCCAGCGAAGCTCCTAGGCCTGGATGAGGAGGCCAAGCCTTGGAGAGGCTACATCTAGCCTGAGACATGATGTTATTTGAAAAATGACATACCCTTCTTTTTCGGGAGCTGATGCTAGCTATCTTCTAAATATCCAGTCAAAGAATATATTGTTTAGACACAGAGAAAGACTTCTTAACAAGTAAGTAGCAAAATCCTGATAAGTTTTATTTGCCTTCAAAAGATATAGTCTATCAATATAAAAAAATAGCTTTGGAGTAAGTAACACTTTCGTTAGAGACCTTATGTTAGGAGTTAAGATACCTTAAGCGATAATAGATACAGCGAAAAGGGATTTGAGCGAGATATTAGAGGTAAGATAAATGAATAGGAAAGAATTGTTGACCGTTGGATTTAAGAGAATAAAGGACCTCGAGCTGGACAATCCCGAATATTTGAAGTGGGTTACACGATTCACCGTGGATGTTATGGAACAAGACCTTGGTGAGCAAGGAGACATCACAACGCGTTTATTATTTGGCTTTCAAACATACCCAGCTACAGCCTTGGTAAGAGTAAAAGAAGATGGGGTTTTAGCGGGAGTTGAAGAAGTGACATGGTTTCTTCAACAAGAAGGAATTAAGGTTAAACAACTCATAAAAGACGGCGAACGCGTCAACGTGGGCGACACGGTCCTAGAGTTAAGGGGTTCTAAGAGGAAATTGTTGGAAACGGAGAGAACATGCCTCAAAGTTCTGCAGAGAATGAGTGGCATCGCGTCTACTACGAGAAAAGTGATTGACGAAATCGTGGAAGCGGGGTTGGAAACGATGATCGTAGCCACAAGAAAAACACATTGGCAACTTCTGGACAAAAAGGCAGTATATTTGGGCGGAGGTGGGACGCATCGCTTGGGTCTCTGGGAGGCGATATTAATCAAGGGAAATCACTTGGAAGAACTGAAGAGAGAGGGATACGCTGAGAATTACATTGAGGAGGCGTTGAACCGTGTGTGGAACCAGAGAGAAACTGTTGCGTTCATTGAAATAGAGGTGGAAACAGAGGAGGATGCGTGTACCGCTGCGGAAATCTTCAAACGACTACAGCAACAAGGTGAAGCCATTCCGTGTATAGTTATGTTAGACAACATGTCACCTGAAAAAATTGGACGAGTGATAAAAAAGCTGAAAAAGCGTAACGTGTACGACCATGTGCTACTTGAAGCCTCTGGAGGAATCAATCAAAATAACGTCCTTGAATACGCAAAGACAGGTGTTGACGTGGTTTCATTAGGCTCATTAACACACTCTCCCAAAGCGTTAGACATGAATCAAAATCTAATTAGCTAGTGAGGCTACTAAGAGAACTCCTTGTCCCACAACCTAGTCCAATAAGTGGAAGAGATGTGGGTTATTATTTGAGGTATGGCGAAGAAGAGTTTACGCAGATTAGGGTTTAGGTGCCTATCTGAATTGGCTCGTTAATCTTTCTGAGTGTACGTATGGCTGCTAACGCCGCGAGATAGCTTGTTTTCGGGTTCGAGGGATGCACAAAATTCTTGATTATGGTGTGAAGCTCCCCAAACACGCCTACCACCTTCACTTCATGTTGGGTTCTAATAGCGTTAGGATCGGCAATAAGTGTAACCATGGTGCGATTGACTCCGATGCCTGCGAGGCTGAGGGCAACTGCCACATTCACGTTCTTTGGAAATCCCTCCGCTGCATTCTTAGCGCTTCCCCTGTAGACTATTTTGGGCTCCGTTAAGTCCCTCAGGTTTATCTTGTTCTCCACTAAATAAGGTGCACCTTCCAAACCCCGCGGATGCTTGGTCGTGGTAATTTCTGCACATGTAATTTCTTCGACAGAGGCTGCCTTAACACCGTCTAAGCCACAAATCGCTCCTGAGGGCAGATACACCTTAACATTCTTCTCTCTCGCTAACCTTTCCAAACGACGCGTCAACTCTTCGTCTCTGAGAGCACCGACGCTCATAATCAATAAACCCTTCCCTGCCTGTAGAACCTTCTCGGCAACAGCTTGAACCGTCTCCTGATCGGCTGCCTCAATCACTAAATCGATATCCGAGCGATTGTTTAGGTCATCAGGGTCCGTTGTACAGAAGAGATCAGGCAATGAAAGCGCCTCTTTCAAGCTGTCTACTCGACTCGAGTAGAGATCACAAATCGCAATTAACTTTGTATCTCCTGCTTTTCCATCATTTATGGCACGTGCTAAGGTGCTTCCAATAGCGCCACAACCGATTAATCCAACATTCACTTACAACCACCAAATCCGATAAGCTACCAACTACCTAAACACTATCCTATGACCCTAAACAATCAGACACAAGATAAGATAAAAGCTTTCCATGAGAGTATCCTAAGAGATAAGAGCAGAATAACCACCCGGCCCCATTTAATTAGCTTGAAGATTGAAAAACTATGAGTATGTAGTACATCAAATCGATTGTAAGTTCAAATGTACCTTTGACAATTCTTCGATGCAACTTAAAATAAAGATAAAAGAATATCCTCGCTGGAATACACCAAAGAGCTTGGACACCCTTGAAGTATTAATCATAGCTAAATCTCGCTTAGAACACTATGAGTTCTTTTTATTGCAGCTTCTACAACTCTCTTATTTATTTCACAAGCCTCATAAATAGCCTCCATCAACGCCCCCATTTATGGGGGAAATCTTGTAACATAAAACTTAGGTCTTTAGATAGCTAGCTCAACGTGAACGCGTGTAAATAAGTATAAATCTCGTTAATCAGGGTGGACGGGTGAAGACCCTATACTTTGATTCTTCAGACAATTCTTCTATAACCCTCTTAACAATGAGCTTGGCTGGGTTATGAAGTTCGGCTCTATCCTTTAAGTCTTGGAAGCTGATAAATGGCTTTCGCTCTCTGGCCTGCAAGATGGTCCACATATATTTTTTGCCGATGCCAGGTAAAAGTTCCAGAGAATGCATTCTCGGCGTCATCGCTGAAGCGTTATTAAAGAATCCAATGAACCTTCCCTCTTGATTCCTCACAATCTCTTCGATGACATTGGGTAACTCTATTCGTGCTAAAGAGGTTAAGTCTCGATAGATAATTCTCCCCAAGATGTGATCGATCTTTTCTCTGCTCAAGTCTTTACCGATGTAGAGTCTCTCTCCCAAAGCGGGTGCTGATTCTCTCATCGCTACGGCTTCGAGGAGGGTGAAATAGCTTTCTCCAAGAAGCTGAACCATGGGCTCCGCTCGATAGGCACCACGCCCCATCATTCCTCGAGAGAGAAAATCTAAGACGTATGCGAAGTCTTCAAACTTCTTTTGGATACGAGAAACATTGAAACCCATTACTCGGTTCAATCCTATTTTAGTATAGTGTATAATCCTCTTTATTTATGTTCTGAAAAAACAAGTTTTAAAATGCCTACGCGGTTCCACAACTATACGAGGAACAAGAAAGGAGGATCTACCTACAAAATAAGTAAACAAGATGGCTCCTCCTTGAATTTATGAGGAATTTCATTCTTCAGCAAGATTAGATTTATCCGAGAGTGCCTCCTGAACTTGATTCGAGGTGAATGGAAATGCATCCAACACCGAAATATATTCAGAAATAGCGGTGGAAAATCGCGAGGTCGTCTGTAACTAACTGGTTAAAAGGGTTTTAGAGTGTGTTTTTAAATCGCTAACTCTTCAGCTAGCTTAAACATCCTCCTGTCTATTCGCTTTTTAACTCTGCAGACATATTTCAAATCTTTGGAAATAATGGTGTTCCCGTTTAAACCAACCATTTTACTTTGAGCCCCATCTAACAACAGTTCCACAGCCCGTGTTCCAAACAAGTTGGCGATTAGGCGACTTCGAGCTGTAGGCGAACCTCCTCTCTGAACGTGGCCAAGAATGGTATGTCGAACCTCAAAACTTGTGTGAGTTCTGATGTAATCTACTACGTTATAGGTGTCTCCTATCCCCTCAGCTGCGACGATGATAGTTGTAGTTTTCCCCTCATCATCGTAAAACTTTATTTTCTGACAAATGCTGTCGAGATTAAACTTTATTTCGGGGATTAAGATGACACCAGCACCGGCTGTTAGACCTATTGACACCGCTAAGAAGCCTCTGTCTCTGCCCATGACTTCAACCACAAAGACGTGGCCGTGGGATTGAGCGGTGTCTCGGATTTTGTCAATAGCTTGGAGGGCCGTGTTCACCGCGGTGTCGAAGCCTATAGTTTCGTCGGTTCCCGCCACATCGTTGTCGATTGTTGCGGGTATGCCGATTATAGGGATATCGATAGTTGTTTGAAGTGCTAGGGCGCCTCTGAAAGATCCGTCTCCTCCAATCACTATCAAACCGTTCAGTCCATTCTTCAGGAGAGTTTTCCTTCCCTTCTCAAGGCCTTCAGGAGTTCTGAATTCAGGGCACCTAACTGATTTTAAGAAAGTCCCTCCCAAATGGATGATTCCTCCCACGGAACGAAGATTCAAAGGTCTAATTTGATTTGTAGTCAGTCCATAGTATCCTTTCTCTATTCCAACCACGTCCATACCACGGGGAATAGCGTAGCGAACCACTGCCCTAACGGCAGCATTCATGCCTGGAGCATCTCCACCACTCGTTACGATACCTATCTTCAAAGGAAACAGCAACCTTAACCAATCATTAAAGAGAAGAATCGAGCCACTCTATATATTTTCTATTGTGATGTTTGTTCTAACTTCTAGTTAGCTGATAATAGAGCTTTGTCTATTCCTCACATTCTTCAGACATGACCTCATTAATGGAAGATGTCTGGTACCTTACATAAAAAGTAAAAACGAAGATTAAACGGAAACAATCAATAATCTTATGATAAATAGAAACAGATAGCATACAGCGTTAATCCATCGAATAAGGTCTATGATTAGACCATACAAGAAAAGGGTTGAGAATATTAGCGAACGAAAAGAAGAATAAGCTTATCGTTACATTAATGTTATTTCGATGTAGACGTTGTCTGGAACTTTGATCCTCATAATGCGTCTCATACAGCGCTCATTGGCGTCAATGTCAAGTAATCTCTTATGAATCCTCATCTCAAAATGATCCCAAGTGCTTGTGCCTTGTCCACACGGAGATTTCATAGTTGGAACCTTTAGATGCTTAGTAGGAAGGGGGATTGGACCCGCAACCCGTACACCTGTCTTTACAGCGATGTCCTTTAGCTCTCTACAGACCTCTTCCAGCCGATCTATGCTCGCACTGGTCAGATGAATTCTAGCTTTTTGAACCATTATTTTGATGCTCCAATCCTTGTTATCTGTTTTACGCGATTTCCGTCAAGAGTTTTGCCCTATAAGGACACGATTGTGTAATTTGTTGAAAAGAGATAGAGAAACCGAGAAATAAAAAGGTGTTGAAACCGTTGACCTTAAGCCTTCTCCGTGATTTCTCTGACCACGCCAGCGGCAACCGTAGACCCCATATCGCGGATAGCAAATCTACCAAGCGGTGGAAAGTCGGTGTATGTTTCAATGACTATGGGTCTTAGGGGTTTAAATTTCACAAGGGCGCCGTCACCGGTTTTCAGATAATCCGGTTTCTCTTCCACAACTTGTCCAGTTCTAGGGTCTATCTTTTGAATCAGTTCCGTGAAAGTACAAGCCATGGTTACGGTGTGGCTGTGAAGGACTGGTGTGTAGCCAGTTGCAATGGCCGTTGGATGGTGGATTACGATAATCTGTCCAATGAATTCCTTAACAACGGATGGTGGATCGGATACCAATCCGATGACGTCGCCTCTGCGGGCGTCTGACCTAGAGATTCCTTTGACACTAAATCCGATGTTATCTCCTGGACCGGCTTCGGGAATCATAGTGTGGTGGGTCTCAATGGAGCGTACTTCTCCCCTGTTTCCTGAAGGCATGATTATTATTTGATCACCGACCTTCATCACGCCCGTTTCAACTCGCCCTACTGGAACGGTGCCAACGCCTGTAATCGTGTAGACGTCTTGGATGGGTAGACGAAGGGACTTGTTAACAGGTTTGGAAGGAACGGTAAAATTATCTAGAGCTTGGACAAGTGTGGGACCTTTGTACCACGGCATGTTTTTGCTCTTCACCGCCAGGTTGTCCCCAGTCCATCCGGAAGTGGGTACAAACGAAATGTTTTCGACGCTGTATCCCGTGATTTTAAGCAGGTCTGAGGCTCCATTTCGGACATCTTCATATCGCTCTTGATTCCATTTAACCGTTGCGTCATCCATTTTGTTTATGGCAACAACTAGTTGACTCACTCCAAGCGTCTTGGCAAGGAAAGCATGCTCCCTTGTCTGACCTCCAGGTCCAATACCCGCTTCGTACTCACCCGTCTTCGCGGAGATGAATAAGATGGCGCCATCGGCTTGACTTGTCCCTGTAATCATGTTTTTAATGAAGTCACGGTGTCCCGGCGCATCGATGACTGTGAAGAAGTATTTAGGTGTCTCGAACTTCCAGAAGGAGAGGTCGATGGTTAATCCTCGTTCACGCTCCTCTTTGAATTTGTCGAGTACCCAAGCAAACTTGAATGTTGATTTACCGAGAGTCTTTGCTTCTTCCTCGTATCTCTGAATTGTGCGTTCATCGATAGTCTTAGTCAAGTAAAAGAGGTGGCCTATTGTTGTACTCTTTCCATGGTCTACGTGACCCATTACTACGACGTTTAAATGGGGTTTTGCACTGCTCATTCGTCATCGCCCTTTATGTTTTAGTAATCCTATATAAACTTCTATCGTGTTGGGAGTATGTACAGTCAATGCGCTAATATTAAAAAGTTTTGCTCTTCGATTTCCTCCTAATGCAACTAGAACCCGTTTTCCAATGGATACGGGATTAATTGAAGGAATTAGAATAATTGAAGTGCAACTTTCCAGATGAGAGTTGGCTTAGCGAATGATAAATTAAAGAGTAGCATCGTCTCACGGAAGTGAAGAGGACTTCGTAACAAGTCTTTTAGACCTTCAACGTGAACGACTCTGACGAATGTAAGTATCTTAGGAATTTTCCCTTCGTTTAGATTCTTTGATGCAATCCATGTCAGCCGTACGGCCATCAAGGCGTTCCTTTTATCTATCATACCACGTCAAACCGAAGGGAAAATCGTCGATTTTGTGTTATTTCTCTCCTTGAAATCTATAACACCCGTTCTTTCAAACCCCGTTCCCAGAATTGG
>Ga0164321_10000013_pt1 | contig 29442 bp, 30 predicted proteins | sample GuaBasSediGuay12_FD_121799 | JGI IMG/M metagenome (GOLD analysis project Ga0164321, IMG submission 121799) | Subseafloor sediment microbial communities from Guaymas Basin, Gulf of California, Mexico - Guay12, Core 4567-28, 21-24 cm | ecosystem: Environmental > Aquatic > Marine > Hydrothermal... | reverse complement strand
GCACTAGTCAGTGCCTAGAATATGAAGATAAGGAAGATTGTAAACAGTATAATAGTTGGACGAAACGAAACTTTGCCAAAAAGAACATAATGTCTCCCGTAGGAATTCAGCAAGTTCGTGACGAAAATGAATCAAGAATGAAACAAGAAAACGATCCAGTAGAAAAAATATACACGGAAAGTATTATCAACCTATTGGATGAAAAAATTCCAATTCATCTTAGAAGTCTGTGGATAAAGATGAAAAACGATATAAAGCTAAACAAACCAGAACGAGAAAAAATTCTTTCTGCAATACGTGAAATAATAGGGGATGAAAATTATGGCTCGTAAAAGAGGCAAGTTAAGCACAAAAGAGGAAAATTTCATACGGGATAATGCGGGAAAGATTTCTATGGCGGAAATTGCCGTAGCAATAAACAGAACCGAAGAAACCGTAGAAAAATATTGCACGGAAAATAATCTTACTTATCAGGGAATGAGCGAAGAAGTATTTGATGAAACATTGCTTCGTGCGAAACTCGAAGAACGTCCGTATTGGGCAGAAGTACAAAAGCAGTTTTCCGAAGAAGAGTTGGAATACTTTGCCGTAACTTGGTGCAGAATAATGAAGCAGTTTCGCGAAGATATTCTTTACAGCGAAGAACTATCAGCGAAACAGTGGATTACTTTGGAGATTATGGGAAACAAAGTGATGCGGGATCGTAAAAGCACAACAGAGCAAATCGACCGCTTGGAAGAAATGCTGCGTCCTCTTTACGAAGTTCCCGAAGAAGCTCGCGATGTAATGACCATCAGCCAGCTAGAGCAAGAACTAAGTATGCTGCGTAACAGTCAGGGTTCTTACACCTCTGAACACAGCAAAATTCTAGATAGAATCGAGAGAATACAAAAAGATCTTAAAGCTGCCCGTGCGGACCGAGTTAAGAAGATTGAAGACAGCAAAACCAGTTTTACGGGATTTTTACGCGCTCTTGAGGATGAGGGTCTAAGGCAAAAAGTTGGCGAGGATCTTGAGATTAACAGAATAGCTAAAGACCAAGCTATAGAGAAACTTTCTAAATATCATGTATATGAAGACGGTCAAGTAGACCAACCATTTTTAACACCAGAAACTTTAATAAACGACGAGGAAGAAGATGACTGATAGTGATAATGTAGAATCTGACGAAACATACGGTGACATTATGGAACCCGTTAGAGAAGCTGCCGAAGAATTACTGCAAGAGGAGCAAGAAGTTGTTATGGAACCCGTTAATGGAAAATTTGGAAGCCTCAGAGAAGCTGAAGTACCAGAACCAGAACCAGAACCAGAAGCACCAGAACCAGTGGACTTTGGGCTTACCGAGCCAGTACAAGAATCTGAAGAAGATGAAAGCAATGTACCTCATGTTTATTCAGCCCAAGATGTCGCTGAAGTTCCAAAGCCTCTAAGACAGGGTATGCAATTTTTTGCTGCTGGAAGTAGGCGGACACAGGGGCTAAAAGAAACTAAAAGTGAACCAAGAGTAAATAGATATACATCAAAAGTATACCCAGGACAAGAACTAGCACCTCCGACAAGGACTACGTTTAAGTAATGTTAAGAAGATTGTGGAAACTAGGATCTGTAAAAGACGGAGTCTTTCCAACTCAATCAAATCTAGCGTCATTAGGAAAAGCTATATCTGATTGTAAAGATAATAAAAAAGATCCATCTGATATTATTAACGGGCCGTACATCGAGGTTATTCAACTAGATCCAAATCCAGAGATTGAAGATTTCTTGGTCGAGGATATAGATGTAGACGGAGATGAAATGGTAATTAAAGCAAGGAAAATAAAATGACAGTTAAATTCTCGTTAGAAACTAAAAGGACAAATCCCGTTGCGATTGTTACGGGAGTAAACGGACAGGATGGAAGTTATCTTGCAGAGTTTTTGTTAGAAAAAGGATATTCAGTAATAGGAATAGTTCGTCGCACTAGCACCGATAATACCGAGAGAATCAAGGGTATAGTGAGCCACAAACATTTTAAACTGGTGGAAGGTGATATAACTGATTCTTCAAACGTAAATTCATGGATTTCTGAATTTAAACCAGATGAATTTTATAACCTAGCTGCTCAGTCCCACGTAGGAACTTCTTTTAAGCAACCAAAGTTGACATGGAGAGTTAATGCAGAAGGTGTTGTAAATATACTAGAAGCAATTAGGAATATAAATCCGACAACAAAATTTTACCAAGCAAGTACAAGCGAAATGTTTGGAAAAAATTACGATCAAAAAAATGTGTATTTAGAAGTAGAGGGAGAAAGGTGGAACGGTAAAGTTAAATACCAAGACGAATCTACTGTATTTTCCCCTCAAAGCCCATACGCAGTTGCTAAAGTAGCAGCACACCAATCGGTTCAGTTGTATAGAAGAGCGTTTGGTCTTCATGCTTCCTGCGGTATTCTTTTTAATCACGAAAGCCCTAGAAGAGGAGATCAATTTGTAACTCGTAAAATCACTAAATGGATTGGAGAGTTTAAAAAATGGGCTATGGGTGTAGGATACTTGGGAAGTACGACATTTAATGGAAACGAATTAATTTTATCTCCAGACGGTTCTAAATTTCCTAAACTAAGATTAGGTAACTTAGACGCTCAGAGAGATTGGGGTCATGCAAAAGATTATGTGGAAGCTATGTATTTAATGCTACAACAAGAAGAACCAGACGATTATGTTATTGCTACAGGCTCTACATATTCAGTCAAGGACTTTTTAAGAGAAGCTTTTTCCTGCATAGGAATTGAAGACTATAAAAATTATGTAGTTCAAGATCCTGAATTTATGAGGCCAGCAGAAGTTGATTATCTTTTAGGCATTGCTGATAAAGCTAAAGAAAAACTTAACTGGAATCAAAAAATTGACTTTAAAAGTCTTGTGAAAGAAATGGTAGATAGCGATGTAAAAAATGCACGATGAGAGAAATTATAATGATCCGATTTATAAAAAAGCTAGAAAAGACGCTCTTAAGAGAGATGGCTTTAAATGCCAATGGCCTAACTGTGGATCTTGTAAACAGCTACGTGTTCATCATATTAGAACATGGGCTGGACATCCTGCACTTCGTTTTGTACTGAATAATTTAATAACATTGTGTAAGAAACATCATGATTCTATATGGAGTCAAGAAGAAACTTACGAAGCGATGTTTTTTCAAATATTAAAGAGGCAAACGGATGATAAACGATCCAAAAAACAAAGAAAACCTAGAAAATCTAAAAACGATAAAAGGAAAAGAAAAAAGAAAGCTCCTAAAACTTACGCTCAAAAATACGCAGAAGCGAAACGGAAAGCTAGAAAAGGAAAAAGATAATGTCTAGGTCTTTTACAGTTATCGTAGATACGCGAGAAAAGCTTCCTTGGGAGATGAATAGTGCTAGAGTCCTAGGTAGAGAAATTGAAAAACTAGATACTGGAGATTACACAGTAAAAGGTTTGGAAGATAAACTTTGTATTGACAGAAAAGCCAGCGTATCAGAACTAGCTCAAAATATAACAACAAAAAGATTTATTCGAGAGCTAGAAAGAATAAAAGAATTTCCTCACGCTTTTTTAATATTAGAATTTTCTGCGACTGACATTTTTGACTTTCCTCATTCCGCCGATCTTCCCGATGCTGTAAAAAACAGAATCAGAGTGAACGGAAATTTTTTAATGAGATGTCTTAGTAGGCTTCAAATAAAATATGATTTTAATATTATTTTTGCTGGCAGTAGGTCGAACGCAGAAAGGATTGCGGTTAATCTAATGGAAGATGTTTTAGAGCTATACGATAACGAATACGGAGAAAATGGGTAAAAAATATAAAATTCATAGGCCAGATTCAATAGTAGATGATGCTTGGCTTGGTCTTGGTAATCTTGACGGTATAGAAATAAATAACCCTTTATTGGGAAGAACTCAAGACGACTTAGAGAATATAGGGCTTCATGAATTGAGGGTAATGAGAGATCCTCAGTATTTAGCATTTGCAGCAAAAGTTTTATGTGATATAGATGTATTCCCAGAACAGGCAGCGGTATTGCAAGAGTTGTGGACAAGGCCGTTTCCTATGGTTATAGCTAGTCGTGGTTTTTCTAAAACATTTACTCTAGCTTTATTTTCCACTCTTAAATGTGCTTTAGTTCCTGGTACTAAAATTATTGGTATTGGTTCATCTTTCCGTCAATCAAGAGTTATCTATGAGTATATGGAAAAGATATGGAGAGACTCTCCAGTATTAAGATCTGTCTGTACTCAAAGCAGCGGTCCTAGGCAAGTAGTTGATAGATGTACCGTAAGAATCAATGATAGTAGTGCTATATTCATTCCTCTCGGCAATGGTGATAAGATTAGAGGTCTTCGTGCAAACATAATTCTTGCAGACGAATACGCTTCTATTCCACCAGATGTGTTTGAGACAGTAGTTAGAGGTTTTGCCGCAGTTTCCGCATCACCAGTAGAAAAAGTAAAAGCGACAGCTAAAAAAGAAGCTTTAATGAAACTTGGTAGATGGGATGCTTATCAAGAATCTATGTTTCAAAAACAAACTCTAGGAAACCAATGTATCATTACTGGAACGGCAGATTACTCATTTATGCACTTTGCCGAGACTTGGAGAAAATATTATGTCTATGTAAAATCTGAAGGTAAGATAGATAAAATGGTAAAACTTCCAAATGGAGAAGTAAAGACATTAAGAGATTATTTCCCAGAAGGAGTTCCTAAAGCTTTCGATCATAGGCATTATTCAATCATAAGAGTTCCTTATGAATTAATTCCTAAAGGATTCATGGATGATAAAATGGTTGCTTCAGCAAAAGCTAATAGTAATAAAGGAGTTTATTTACGTGAATACGGTGCTTGTTTTCCTGATGATAGCGATGGTTTCTTTAGGCGTTCTCTTATTGAGTCTTGCGTTGCTACCGATAAAAACCCTATACAATTACCGTCTGGTGGTGTATGGTTTGACGCTACTGTTGCTGGTAACCCAGGTTGTAAGTATGTGTATGGTATTGATCCTGCTGCTGAACAAGATAATTTTACTATTGTAATTTTAGAATTAAGAGAAGATCATACAAGAATCGTGTATGGTTGGTCTACTAATATTTCCGATTTCCAGAAACGAAAGAAAGCTGGGCTTGTCGCTGAAAATGACTACTACGGATTTTGCGCCAGAAAGGTCCGTAATTTAATGAAGGTGTTTCCGACCGAAGATATTGCTTTGGACGCTCAGGGAGGCGGTAGGGCTGTTCTGGAGGCTTTCCACGACAAGTCTAAGCTAGAACACGGAGAGCATTTTCTTTGTCCCACAAACAGGATACTAAATCCAGAAAAAGAGTTGCCAACAGACGTAGAGCCAGGAAAGCATATAGTTCACATGTGCCAGTTTGCTAACTTTGATTTTACATCTGGAGGAAATCATGGTCTTAGAAAAGACTTTGAAGATAAAGTTCTTTTGTTTCCTAGGTTTGATCCAGTAACTCTTGAAATATCTTCTATGAAAGATATGAATATGGCACAGGATTTAGGAGTTAAGCAACTTTACGATACTTTAGAAGATTGCGTATTAGAAATAGAGGCTTTAAAAGACGAGCTTTGTACTATTGTATTAACACGTACTGGTACTGGTGTTAATTCTAGAGATCGTTGGGATACTCCAGAAACTACAACGGCAGAAGGTAAAAAGGGTAGATTAAGAAAAGACCGTTATTCCGCATTGGTAATGGCTAACTATGTAGCACGATCAATTCATAGATCGCCAGCATCTCCAGCTTATAGCGTTATTGGAGGTTTCTCGCATCAGCTAAAAGCAAAATCAGAATTTGAAAGTAAAAATATGTATCAGGGACCAGATTGGTTTGTCAGTGGAATGGAACAAAATAGCGTTATTTCTCAGGTAAATAGAAAAAACAGATAAGTTGGTGTAAAATAAAATAACCATGCAATTCAAATACCATTCCTAATAAAAGGACTCTTATTGATGGCAAAGAGAAAAAGGCCTTCTCCTAATTCTTTACCCTCCGTTAATAACGCTTCAACTACAGAAGATTACGGAGCTTACGTAAGCTATAACGCCGAAACACAAGAGGCCGCTTTTAAAGCGTACAGCAGCACTGTTGATACTTTTCCAGATGGTAAAGTTCATGCCAGTCATAATAGAATGAACTTCAGTCCGTTTAATGTTGGCGGTGATGGGGTTAGCGGTCGATATGGTCTTACGACAGAAGATTATGAAGCATGGCGACCAAACGAACAGTCTAGATTTAAAAATGCAAAACAAGCCATATTACATGCCGAAGTATGCTACAACAGGCACGGGCTTATTAAAAACGTAATTGATATTATGGGCGACTTTGCAAGTCAAGGCATCAGGATTGTTCATCCTAACAAAAGAATTGAAAAGTTTTTTCAGAACTGGTTTAGGAAAGTAAATGGTGTTGAGAGAACAGAAAGATTTCTTAATAATCTATATAAATTGGGTAATGTAGTTGTTAGGGTTCAAACGGCTAAAATTAAACCCAAGAATAAAGAAGAGCTTTTTAGATCAAGAGCAAATCCAGATATACCGTTCAAAAGCGTAACCGCAAACAAAAACGAAATACCGATGAAGTATTCTTTTCTTCATCCAGCAACGGTAGATATTGTCGGTGGTCCTCTAGCTAACTTTGTCGGAGATCCCCAATATGTTATTTCACTTCCTAATGGTTTAGTTAATCTGATAAAAGCACCTAAAACTGATGCTCAAAAAACTATCATTAGTATGTTGCCTAATGAAATTAAACAGGCCGTATCTTCTACAAAAAAAGTTCCGCTACCAAAAGATAAAACAAGAGTTTATCACTATAAAAAAGATGATTGGCAAGATTGGGCATTTCCAATTATTAGCTCTATTGCTTTAGATATATCTCTTTATGACAAATTAAAACTTGCCGATAGAGCAGCATTAGACGGTGCTATTTCTAATATTAGAATTTTTAAACTCGGTAGTTTAGAGCATAAAATCATACCTACTGATAAAGCAGCATCAAAACTAGCAACTATGCTTGAGTCAAATGTCGAAGCTGGAACACTGGATTTAATCTGGGGTCCAGACATCGAAATGATTGAGAGTAAAACAAACGTACATCAATTTTTAGGTCAGCAAAAATACGAACCTACTCTTATTGCTTTGTATGCTGGTCTTGGTATTCCTCCTACATTGACTGGTACATTTGGGGCCGCTGGTACGACAAATAATTTTATCAGCTTAAAAACTCTTACGCAAAGACTTGAATACGGTAGAGATATTGTAACTTCTTTCTGGGATGAGCAAATTAAAATTGTTCAAGAAGCTATGGGATTCAGGTTTCCAGCAAGAGTAGAGTTTGATCTTATGAACTTAGGGGATGAGGTTGCTGAAAAAGCATTGCTATTGCAGATGGTTGATAGGAACTTGATTAGTGATGAACTTGTGCAGCACTACTTTGGAAGTGATCCAGAAATGGAAAGAATCAGAACAAACAACGAAAATAGAGAAAGAGAGCGTGGAACTAGAGTTGAAAAAGCTGGTCCATTTTATGATCCCCAGCTTGATGATTCTCTTAAGAAAGTGGCTCTTCAAACTGGAATTGTAGCACCTAGCGAAATAGGCCTTGAACTTGAAGAAAAGAAAAAAGGAGAAAAGAGTGCTATGGATCATAAGAAAGCTGAGTTACGAAGTAAGAATCCTGGAGGTAAGTTAGCAGACCCTAGGAATAAAGGTGTAACTGGAGAAGGAAGACATAACAACAGTAAAGATACTGTAGAAAGACAAAGAAAAACATTTAAGCCAAAAACTAAGGCTGTCTGGGCGAGAGCCGCTCAAGAAGCAATATCAGAAGTAATTAATCCTATGGTGCTATCTGAATTTAATAAAAAGAATCTACGTAGCCTTAGTAACGAAGAATCGAATAAATTAGAAGCTTTTAAGTTTAATGTTTTGTTTAACTTAAAACCATTAGATGAATTATCATCAGATAATATAATTAAAGCTTTATCTAGTAATAACTCTGAGGACCACTATTCTATCTATCAGGAATGGACTAAAGAAATATCTAAAGAATTGGGTATTGCCGAACTTACGGTAGAACAAAAAAAGAACGTGCAAGCTTACCTCTACGAATTAGTACATTCAGAAAATTAAACTTTTAAAATAAGTGGTGTATAATTGGAGTAACCATGAACCAAATCATTTATAAAGCAGAAGCAGCAGTCGAGGGATTGCCAGAGCAAATCCTTTCTAACAAATCTGTTTCTTACTGCTCACAATTACAACCTTGGATTCCAGATGAAAGAGAGTCTTCTCAAAGAGAGGATCTTTCTAGATCTATAGCTATGCATTCTGGAATCGCAAAAGGATCTATATTAGATAGTGATTTATTTTTCACTAAAAGTATTCTTGTTACAACAAACTGGAACAAAAATGACGACATTTTTAGTCCTACACAAGTTTGGGCAGCAAGACATACCCCATCGCACAAACCGACTAACATCGAACACGATGAGAATCGTCTAGTTGGACATATCACTGAAACTTGGGCCATTGATAAAAATGGACTCTTAATTCCTGATAACACTGTAGCAGAAGACTTACCTGAATTTTACCATATTGCCAATGGTGCTGTGATCTATACTAACTGGCAAAATGATGAGTTAATTGACAGGACAACGAAACTTGTTGCACAAATTCAAGAAGGCGAGAAATTTGTATCAATGGAAGCTATATTCACAAACTTTGATTACGGTGTAGTCACAGCAGAAGATAGTTTTCATGTAGTGGCCCGAAGTGAAGATACGGCATTTCTTACCAAGCATCTTAGATGTTATGGTGGAGATGGTAAGTTTGATGGCTGTAAAGTAGGCCGTATTCTGAAGAATATAACCTTTTCTGGTAAGGGATATGTTGATAAACCAGCTAACCCTCATAGTATAATTTTTCAAGACGGTAATGTTTTTAATCATACTGCTGCATCAACGGAAAATCCGTTTAAACGAGAAAGTGGTGTATCATATTCTCGCAGTAGTATTTCTTCTAATAGAAAATTGGAGAAATCATCCATGAGTGATACTCAGTCAGTAGATTTGCTCAAATCTCAGAACGACGAGTTCAAGACAACTATTGCAGGTTTGCAAGCTAAGGTCGATGAATTGACTAAAGCATCAAGCGAAGCTGGAATCAAGAGCCTTGAATCTGAAGTTGAAAACTTGAGCGCAAAGTTGGTAGCTGCTGAGAAGGAAAGAGATGAGGCATTAGCTAATGTTGAGACTCTTACATCAGAAAAAATTGAAATCAGTGACCAACTGACAGTAGCCATGAAAGCAAAAGACGCTATGGAAAAAGAAGCGGAAGATGCTAAAAAGGCTAAGGTTAAGGCAGACAGAACTTCTTCTCTTGTTGAAGCTGGCGTTGAAAAAGACGTTGCAGAAGCAAAAGTTGAACTGTATGACAACCTAACAGATGAACAGTTTGCATCAATCGCAGAAGACATTGTCGCTGCAAAAATGCATAAAGAAGAAAAGAAGGATAAGAAAGAAGAAGAAGAAGCCATGTATAAAAAAGATGCTGGCATGAAATCTAAATCTGACGAATCCGAAGATAGCGCCGAAGCAAATGCAGACGAAAGCGTTCTGGAAGAAGCTGAAGCAAGTGAAGAACCTACATTAACGACTGAAGCATCAGATGTTTCCGAAAAAACTGAGTTCCAACTTCAAGTCGAAGACTTGCAAGCTGCAATTGCCAGTAGATTCGGTTATCCTACTGATGAAGAAGACGTTGAGTAATAATTTATAACTAATCTACTAAAGTGGAGATAAAAATAAAATGGCTCTAAAACCAGATCGCATCGAATTGGCAGACGGTAGCCGCATTAAGTATTTTATGAATGAAGTTACTGAGCGCGGTTGTGTCGTTAATTTAGATAGCCCAGGTGGAGAAGGTATGGACGATCCTAATGCGACCGTTTCCCTACCTACTGGACCATCTGGAGTTCCTGCTGGTATTTTGATGAATGACGTAGTAAATCTTAATCTTACTCGTCAACACATTAACTGGCATCAAGATGAAGTACAAGTTGGTAACAAAGTTGATATCATTCGTCGTGGCGTAGTTCGCACCAATATGCTGAAAAGCGGTGACGTTCCTGCTGCTGGTGATGATGCTCACTATGATGCCAACGGTGAATTTACAACTACAACTACTTCTACTAAAGTGGGCGTTTTCGTAAGCGAAAAAGACGCTGAAGGTTATGTAGAAGTAGAAGTTAATATCGTTTAATAAACAAAGAAGGGTTTTAAAAATGTCTAAAAAGCGTTTTCAACCATCAGCGAAAGCCTCAGATCTGCTTCGTGCAAGTGGATCATTTGACAAGACAGTTTCTATGCCAGCTATGCGTGAGCTTGCTGTAGCTTTGGAAACTCCCCTTCGTCAAGGTATCCTGAATGGTAATATTTTGGATGGTATCTTTGAGCCTATTACTTTAGGTGAAAGTGCTACTCCAGAATTTCCGCTAGATTTTCTAGCGCCTGGAACTGAAAAAGAGTTCGTTGCTTACTCTATTCCTAATCATGGTTATATTCCTCAACGTCACGTTGAAGGCGATTACGTCATGGTTCCAACATATGACATCGGTTCTGCAATCGACTGGAATATGAAGTACGCTCGCGATGCCCGTTGGGACGTTGTTGGTCGTGCTATGGAAGTCCTTGAAGCTTCATTTGTTAAGAAGTTAAACGATGATGGATGGCACACAGTAATTACTGCTGCTGCTGACCGTAACATTGTTGTTCTTGACAGCGATGCACAGCAAGGTCAGTTCACAAAGCGTCTTGTCAGCCTTTTGAAGGTTGTCATGCGAAGAAATGGTGGCGGTAACTCAACATCAAATAATCGTGGTCAACTTACTGACCTTTACATCTCACCAGACGCTATGGAAGACATTCGTAACTGGAATGTTGACCAAGTTGACGAAGTTACTCGTAGAGAAATCTTCGTTGCTGACGGTGACAATGCTATGAATCGTATCTTCGGCGTAAACCTGCACACACTTGATGAGCTTGGTGAAGGTCAAGAGTACGAACTGTTCTACGAGAATGAGCTTGGAGGATCACTTCCAGGTGGTGACGTAGAAATCGTAGTTGGTCTTGACCTGCGCAGAAACGATAGTTTCGTAATGCCTGTTCGCGAGCCTGTAAGTATTTATGAAGATGATAATCTTCATCGCCAGCGTCGTGCTGGACTTTACGGTTGGGCAGAGCAAGGCTTTGCAGTATTGGATAACCGAAGAGTAATCTTAGGTTCTCTCTAATACTTATCGTTAAGATAAAATAAATTAGCCTGTGGCGGCAGAATGCGCTGCCGCAGGCTTTTTTTATACATACATAAGGAATAATTGTGATAACTATTTGTTCTAGATGGGAAAAATCCCAAATGTCGCCAGAATTAGAGTGGCGTATGTGGAAGCAACTAAGAGGTGCTTTCGGTATAAATAGTTTTATTATGACGCCAGTAGTTCACGAATTTAAAACTACAGCTAGAATGCAACAGTTTGATACTATGGAAGAAGTTTTAGAAAACTGTAAAGGACAGAGAGTATTCCTTGAGCAAAAAGGAGATCTTAAATTATCTTCTGTTAAATGGAATAATCTTTTAAATGACGGTGATATTTGTATTATTTTAGGAAATACTCAAATGGGCAACTCTCATTTAGTAACAAAATCTGATTTTAATGTCAGGATAGATTATGAATCAAATACAGATTTATATGGCATTAATGCTGCTGCTATAGCCTTAGCTTATATGGTGGGTCAATGAGTTTAGATAATAGAACAGAGTTGAATGACTGTGATACAATCACTGGATGGACTGGTCAGGGTAAAGAAGCTGTAAATACTGATGCTGGACAAAGATATGAAGGTACTGGCTCAATTGAAGATCAGAGATCTAACTCAGACGAAGAAACATTTACAACTTCGATAGGCGGTACTAGAGATTTAAGCGATGCTACAGTTTATATTATGGCTAAGGATAACCTTGCTGAATCCTTTGCTAACGGTGGAATTCAAATAGTTTTAACTGATGGTACTGATAGAATTGGTTATGACGTTGGAGGTAATGATGCTGTAGGTCTTCCTCTTTCACCTTTCTTTAATGCTTTTAAATTAGATGTTTCTGTTATAGTAACAACTCCAGGTAATTTTGCTGTATATGCTGGTTCTGAAGCAAACTTAGCTCAAACTTCTATTACTGGAGTTGGAATCGGGACTTTACACCTAGCTAAAGCTGTTGGTTCTATTCCTAATTGCTGGATTGATCGTATGACTTTTATAAATAATGGAAGTTATGCGTTAACAATTAATGGTGGTACTGCCGTTACAGCAGAGACAATGACAGATGTTGTAGGTGACGACATCGCAAACGGATGGGGGATGGTTTCTAATCCTGTGGGTTCCCAGTTCCAGTTCTTTGCCCCTACAGAATGGGGAGAATCTGCGGCAAATGCTGATGCCTATTTTGAAGCAAGTAATGAGCAGTGGTTCTGGATTGGAGATAATGCTGGAGGTCACGCCGTAGGAGCAACTCATTTTCCATTTAGAGTCGTGGGAAATGCTACAGACACAATTAGTTTTATTCTTAATAATGTTGTTATTGTTAATTCTGGTACTCGCGCTCAATTTGATATGAGTAGCGTTGACGTAGATAATCTTGAATTAACGAGTGTAACCTTTACAGACCTTGGTACAATCACTTTTCAAAATCAGGCAATCGGTACAAAATTCGTCGAATCCTGTATATTTAATAACTGTGATAAAGTAATTATTTCAAATCTAGATATAGATAATACCACTTTTAACGGTTCAAATGATGCTGATGGTGCTATTTTATTAGATGAAGACTCTGATAAGACTGTTGGAACAGCGGGAACTCAGTCGAATTTGGTGTTTAATAGTGATGGGACTGGTCATGCAGTACACGTTGCACCTACTGGTTCTGGGCCTTTTGAGTTTGATTTTGATAACTGGCAATTTAATGATTATGCTGATGATCTTGGAACCTCGACAGATAGAGCGGTTTATATTAATCCAGCAACATCAACTGCTGACATAACTATTAATATTTTAAATGGTGGCGATACTCCATCTATAAGAGAAGCTGCTGGTTATACTGGAACTGTAACTATTAATAACTCAGTTACGGTTAGTGTTTCTGGAGTAACTCAAGGAACTGCATTAAAAGTTATAGCAAATGAAACTGTAGGTGATTTTACTGTAGGAGACACTATACTAGAAGATTTGGCAGATGTTAATGGACAAGCATCTACATCAGTTAATTATACAGCAGACGTAGACGTAATAGTTAGAGCTAGAAATCAAGGATTCCCTAATGCTGCGATTGCCAGTGATGGGGGAGTCTTTACAGACGAAACAACAAACGCAAATAGTAGTGTGATAAATGACATGACACTATTACCTTCTTCTCTTGCTGTTAATGACGCTTACTATTTTGGAGATCCTGAAGAATTTCCTCAATTAAGACTAGAGATATCTCAGGTATTAACTGGAATTATCAGCACAGTTTGGGAATACTGGGATGGATCTAGCTGGACAGCTTTGAGTAATGTAGTTGATGGGACAGAAACATTAGGAACGAGTTTTACTCAAAGCGGTGTGGTATCATGGGATATACCTAATGACTGGACTGCTAGGAGTGTAAACTCTCAAGGACCGTTTAAATATGTGAGAATTAGAGTTACTGCGATTAATCTTTATACCCAACAGCCTTTGGGCAGGTGGTGTAAGTTAGATGTTACGAGATACTTGCCATTTTCACAAAATCGTACTATAACTTCTTCTGGTTTAGCAGCGGTTGCTGTTTGGGTAGAAGATACTATATCAATTTTTAACTAATTGGAGATCATTAAATGACTACAATTTCCATTTTAAATGGTGATTGGGAGATCTTGCTAGACGACGAAAAAAATATGGATGGTGGTACTTTAGCTTCTGCTGGTATGAGAACAATTCGTAAAGCAGTTGCAGCACCTACTATCGTTACAACTCGTACATTGTATTCTGCTGTTGCAGATGCTATGGATGATTTCGTTGCTATGGGATTCCGAAACGGAATGCTTCCTACGACTCCTAACGCTTTTACTTTAGAAAACAAATATTTTATGCCCCGATCTTCAGCAGAGTACCTTAAAGAAGGTGCTGTAACAGCGGAATGGGGCCTTACAAATTCTCCAGATACCAACGGTAATGGAATTTTGAAAGTTCAGTATTCTGTAGGTGCTGGAGCTAACTTTGTATCTACAGACATTGGTAGAAGAGTTATTAAGGTCGGCGGAACTGACGCTGGTGATACTGGAACTCTTTTGGATTTCGATATTGATCCAGACGGTACTTTATGCGCTTGGATTCGTCCAGACGATTCAGATCCCGCTACTGGTGACTTGTTTGATGATGGTACTACTGGAACTATCAACGTAACTGGTGATGGTGGTACTGGTAATGTAGATGTGTCAGCAGCAGGTGTTGCTGGAACTACGCAATGGTCTGCTATTCAGGCTATCGGAAGTGTTCCAACAGCTACAGAAGTTTACGTTTATCAAGATAGAATTAAGCTCCCAGACAGTGCTGGTGGATTCCAGTGGTGGGAAACTGATCCAGACGTATCTCTTGGTATTATTTCTATTCTTGTTCAAGTTAAAGACTCAGGCACTACTATTGCAGACGGTGACGTTGAGGTTTTTGCTAGAAGATATACTGCCCTCTATGATAACTTCCGATTGAATGTTGCCGCTGGTGGTTTTTCTGCGTTGCCTTTAGCTTCTGCTCCAGATATTAATAATACTACTGGATATAGAGTAATGACTCTTAGTGGTGCTACTGGAACATTTGATGTAGGTAATGGTATTTACCAAGGCGGTAGTGGATGGTCAGACGCCGATGTTAAAGGAGTTATTACAGCAGTTGATGATACAACTCCCGCATCTCCTATTATTGAATATTATCTTGTTGGTGACTTGGACGATTTTACAAATGTTGCAACTACAGAATATGATTTTGATACTGGTCTTGACGGCGATGCCGCTGCTACTGGTGTGAGTTCTTTACCAGCAGCGAATAGCGGTGGACCTACTGATGTTGCTGCTGGAGAAGGTGGTTCAGTAACGATTGCACTCGGAGGTTTCTTGGTTGACCATACTGGTGACGGTGTTACAGAGCCTTATTCAATCGAAGTCGATTGTCAAGGTAATGTTCCAATTGCTAAAGTTTACGAGCGTATCAAGTACGCCTGTAGACGAGGCGCTCCTAATACAGACCTGTTTGGTGCTGGAGTAAATGTTCCTGGCGAGTCATATCGTGGTCTGGATGGAGTTTTTGAATATGATGCTGAAACTGGTGGTCCTGATGGACTTACTGCTGGTGATGATGTAGCAACAACAACTGGTGGTAATACATGGACTGGTAGACTTCTTAATCAGAATGATTCAAACTCACCTGCATATATTACTGTTACCGATCAACAAACATCCATTGACTCTGTTGTAGATGACGATGTTATCTTTGACGAGAATGGTCTTGGTGTAAATGACGTTACTGTTAATGCTGGTGGTAGTGTTGGACTTCAAACATTCACATCTCCTAAAGCCAGTCCTTTTGGAACTTTCACGGGTTCGCAAATTTTCGGCGCGCGTGGAGTTGTTTACGTAAATCCTAATACTGGTGATGAGCAAGCATATATTCTTACTGATGATCTTGGTGTTTTGAGGAATCCTCCAAATACAGTATCATTTACCGTTACTAATACCGCTGCACTTGACAGAATTTTAGTGGCGCGAGATACTGGTACTTCTGGTATAATAGATAAAGACCAGTTTGGCGGAATTGAAACATCAACCCAGCCAGCAGACACGTTTAATGGTGAAGGAGATTCGCTTATTAGAGTTGCTGGAAATATTGATGTTGAAGTTCCTCAAGTTGGTTATGTTCGCATTGTAGAGAATACTCTTAGGCAAGAACATAAATACGAGTACACATCACGTAGTGCTGGTGGCGCTGTTGGAACTGATGAGTTTACACTTACAGCAATTACTAATAGTAGCGTAACGTCAACTGATACTACTGGACCAGAATATACATTTACTGATACTCTAGCTAACTTTACTGGCGAAGGGGTTAACCCAGGAATGCTTATTCGTAATACTACCACTGGTGAATTCTTTGAAGTTCAGTCTGTAGATAGTGCTACTCAACTGACAGTTGTAGAAATTCATAGCAATGGTGGAAGTGGATGGACAGCAACCGATGGTTATACCATTAACAAGCTTATCCAAGACTATGCTACATCAGATGATGTTTACGATTTGATTCTTGACCTTGAAGCAAGTGGAACTTCAGTAAGTAATACGTTTACTAAAACTCTTGCGTCAAACTTTGGCGTTGTAGTTAATGTAAGGCAAGGTAAAGTTATTCTTCCGTTTACTTTGAATCAGACTCAAGGTGATGGAAGTACGGTTGTTACGGTTGTACGTCAGCCTGATACTATTGCTGTTTAATTTTAAATAGAAAGGAAATATAAGGAATGAAAGAAAGTAATATAGGAAGAACAGGTTTTGATTCTATTAGAATTAATAATATGAAAATTGATAGCCTACCTCTCGGTCAGGGAAACTTGGCCCGAGAGGGTTTGGCTGAATTTTTAAAAACAGATAAGGAAACTAAAAAGAATAATATACTCGCTAAATTTCCAAAGCATAAAGTCACATTTCTTGAGTCTCAACTGAAGGAATGTAAAAGCAATATAAAGAAAATAAAAAACTTTAAAAATGAAGTAAAGGAAAAAATTAACGAATATAGGATTCTTGTTTCAGAATCTAAGTTTAGAGATAGAGAGATGGAAAAATATGATAAGGATAATGAAGAGGATGCTAAAAAAATCAAGGAACTTAGACTGAAATATCCCCCGTATGATATAGACGCTTTGGAAAAACAAATCGAGCAATTTGGACACGCTATAGAACGCTGTGATGAAGTTATTGAAAAAGAATATGAAAGTATAAGTGAGATACAGCAAATTTTAGTTTTGGTGAAACAAAGGGAAATGGAACTGAGAAATATTACTTAAAGGCTATTCATGACCAGTAGAGATGATTTAAAAGTAGACTTTTTAGAAGATCCTAGAATTATTGAGGTTGAAGCTCCTTCGACTGAAATAACGATGCAGGATTTAGTAGATACTTTGAGAGACAAAGAAGCTGAATTTACTGGTCTTCCTTATGACAAATTAACAAACGCTTCTGGTAAAGAAGATTTAGGTGGTGGTGTTCTTGTTGGTATAACTACTGACCTTCAAAATGCTCAGTTAAGTTTTGAATCAAGAAGAACCCCAGCCGAAACTGGGACTGTTACCACTGGAAGTGGAACTCCTATAGGAAGTCCTCTAGGTAATACCTTTAATTTTATTGACTCTTCTGCTGATTTTATATCTGCTGGTGTTGAAAGAGGATCTTTGGCTATAAATTTTACGGATATGAGTATAGCCGATGTTATAGAGGTGATTTCTGCAACAGAACTAAGAACAAGAGTATTGCAAAACGGAACTGCTAATACATGGCAAATAGGTGATGAATATCAAGTATTTAATATTATTCAATGTAATGCTACTGGCGGAAACTTAGTTGCTGTTGATGAAAATGGTTCTAGAATTACGCCAGTTTTTCCGACTGCTTTTGTTCAAGTTGTTCGCACAGCGTCATCGTCAGCAACACTACAAGAACAACAAGATATTCAGTTTGCCAGTTTCAATGGTTGTGTAACAGTAGACCTTACATCTTCCTTTACTGGTACTATATTTCCTAACGGTACTGGAAGGCAACCAGTAAACAATTTCGCAGACGCATTGCTTATCGCTGAAGAACGTGGTTTTGGTAAGCTCTTAGTAATAGGTGATGCTACCGTGCAGACAGAAGATTTTTCAGGTTTCGAGTTTGAAGGACAATCTGAAACTAAAACAACCTTAACCATTGATGCTTCTGCTGATGTTTCAGGATGTGAATTTTTTAATTGTACCGTAACTGGAATTCTTGACGGAGATGCTATAATTAGAGATTCAACAGTCGATGGTTTAACTTTTATTGATGGTGTTATTAGAAACTGCGGTCTTTTAAATACTTTGCAATTAAGCGGTACTAATCCAAGACTTCAGGTTGTGAATTGCTTTGAAGCAGATGAAATGGGGCCTGTCATTGACTTTAATGGCAGTGGGACTGGATTAATCGTAACGAATTACAACGGTAAAATAACACTAACAAATAAAAATGGAGTAGGAGACTCTGCTTTTTTAGACATGTCTTCTGGTGAAATTGAAATAGATAACTCTGTTACAGCAGGTATTATAACTCTCAGAGGTGTTGCTAAGTGGGCTAATAAGTTTGAATATACTGGTGGTGCTAATATTGTTGACGAAACGATTTTCACTCGCGTAGACGAAACTCACGGTCAGATTATTCGTTCTGTATTCTTAGATGGAACAGCCGCTTCAAATGGCAACGGTTATCAAAATTCTCCGTTCGACAACTGGGCAGACGCGATTCAAGCTGCTTCAGATAGAGGGCTTAGAAACCTAGTTATCGAGGGCGATATTATTATGGATAGGGATATCGAAAATTATACTATCCGAGGACTTAACTTGCCAACGGTTGTTTTGACTGGTTTCAAAATTGACAAGGTTAACTTCATCAAGTGTGTTGTAACTGGCGCTCAGGGAACAGTAGCAGACCCTACAAATATTCAGTTTTACGAAACATGCGGTTTGTTAAATTTGACAAACTTTGATGGATCTGCCGATGGTTGTGCTTTATCGGGAACTATTGAAATAGCGGACGGGGCAACATGTATTTTTAATAATGCTACAGAACTTGATCCCTCTGGCGGATCTATAATTATTGACTTTAAAAATGGTGCTTCGGGAAGTACAGTAGGTCTTGAAAACGCCACTGGTGATTACATCATCAGAAACATGACTCATCCAGACGATATTTGTAATGTTAATTTTGCATCGGGAGAAATTATAATCGAGGATAACTGTACTGCTGGTTCTGTAGAGCTTCATGGTGTTGGTGACTGGGAAAATTCTTCCACTTATGCTGGAACAACAAGTGTTACGAACCACTTTGTTTCGCCACAAGAAACTCAATTTGCTGCCTACAATGGTCGTGTATGGTTAGACGTTGACAGTGCAACATCTGGAACAGAATACCCATCGGGAACAACTCAGTTTCCAGTCAACAATGATGCAGATGCAGAAGCTATTGCCACAAATCTAGGATTCTTAGATATTAACATTGTGAGAAATACAACATTAACAGCAGATCATACAAATCATAAATTCTTTGGTCGTAGCCCAAGAACAACTACGCTTACTGTTGACCCGTCATCTACTTTGACAAGTTGTGAATTTCAAAACCTTTTGTTGACAGGGGAAATTAGTGGAGGAACTTATGTAACTCAGTGTGCGATTAAAAACGTAACAGGTTTAGCTGGACACTTTGAACAATGTGTGATTAGAGAAGGAACAAACACACTAGCTGGGGCGGGAATAGCTATGTTCAACAAGTGTGTCGCTGTATCTGCCCCAAATCCACAGTATGATGGAACTGTAGAAGTTCCTATAATTGATTGTGCTGGTTCTGGTCAGGGCATTGCTTTTAGAGGTTTAGTTGGGGAATTAAAACTCATAAACAAGACTGGGCCAGAAGGTATGACTATAGCTCTTGACGGAGGAAGGGTTGAATTAGACAGCACAATTACAGGTGGATATATAAGAGTATTTGGCGTTGGTGAACTAATAGACAATTCTGGTGGAACTGCTGTTGTAGACAGAGATGAGCTTGTTAGTCCAGAGTACGTCATGGAAGATGTCTGGGGTGCTGCCGCTGCTGCATTAGATAGTCCAGATTCTATGGGTCAAGTTATGAATGATCTTTGGTCTATGTCTTCTGGAAAAATAGTTGAGAGTCCTGCTGGAACATTTACTTTTTATGATAGAGATAATGTAACTCCAAGATTTGTTTTAACTAAAGCTGGCAATGAAAGGAATAGAAGCTAATGGGTACAGATTTAACATCAATATCAACATTTGGATGGTTTACAGATCCAGTATTGACAGATAAGCTAACCCCTATTTCAACCTTTGGCTGGTACTACATTTCCGTTATTACTGATGTAGGAGCGGAAATAGTACAGTTAAGTTTTTGTTTAGATAGAATTATACAAATACAAGTTTCGAGATAAGTGAGATATTATGACTGATAATGTACCAATAACACCTGGCGCTGGAGCAAATATAGCGGCTGATGATATTCTTGGTGTAAAATACCCTCGCTCTAAAATGGTTATAGGTGCAGATGGTGTTAATGACGGTGATGTTTCTGATGCCAATCCAGTACCTATGAAAATCCGTGGAGATGAGTTTTTTACTGGTGCTACGAAATATGACGCTAAAGTAACAGAAGATGGTGAACTTGCTACGACATCGACCGAGCGTGAAAGAAATGTTTACGCCGTTTATCACGATGATGGTATTGGTTCTGGTAATACAGATTTTGTTTTAGTTGACCTAGACGATACGGTTAACTTTCCACATTCTGATTCTGGAAGGATTGATATTTCCGCATTTAATATCCACCTAGCACATGACGGTGGAAATCCAGATGGTGAGGTTTTAGTAGGTGTTATAACTAGAATAGACGGGGTGGACGCTGACATTACTTGGGGTTTTGTGGTAGATTTTAACCTGCCTTCAAATACAAATATTAGAGAAGATTTTAACTTTGCTCCATCTCAGCTAAAATTCGAGGTGGAAACAGGTAATGTAACAAGAATGATTAGTAATTATAGTTCAGTTAATGATGCTGCTTTTAATACTGGTACTCCTATGCCTAGTCCTAGAGGTGCTGCTACAGTAACCCCTGCTGTAGGAGATGTTGTATGTAGAATTACTAATGGTTCTGGCACTATGAGATTTTTCCTTGGTATTATGTATCACGGAGAACCCGCATGATAGATGGATCGTTAATACTTCTTTTTGGTCAAATCCCTTCTCAGGTGTATAATCCTGATGTATTTTATTTAGATTTGCATATTAATCAAGGAGAAGAGAAAGAACTACTTCTTGAAAGAACTGTAGAAAAAGACCTGTCAGTGGCTCAGATGCATGATTCAGAAAAATTTATAAAGCAAATAAAAGAATTCCCAAACGTGGAGAGGTAAATGTCCTGCACATATGAAGAAGTACATTTTAATGATATAGGTACTATATTTAGGGCAACTATTAATGATTGCATTAATGGAACTCAAACAATAATTGATTTGTCTGCTGCTACAACTCTACAATTGATTTTTAAGAGTCCTAATGGTACAGTTAAGACGAAAAATGCCGCACTTACCACTGACGGAACCGATGGTCAGATTCAGTATACCACGGTAGATCAGGATTTAGATGAGGTAGGAAACTGGAAGTTACAAGCGTATATAGTTTTGCCATCTGGATCATGGCGTTCCGATATAGGCTGTTTTAGAGTTTACGAAAATCTATAAGGTGAAAAATGGCTTGGGATACAACAATGATTACTATGTTGAGAGTCTTGATTCAAGACTTCGACAAAGAAGATTATACTGACGACAGATTAAAACAAATTTTGGTAGTTGGTGGAAATTATGTTCAGCAAGATATTCAGTTAGATGTTGATTATACTATCAATGTCGTTACACCTGATATTTCCCCAGACCCTACCACTTCAAATCCAGTGGATAATATTTTCATAAGCGCGACTGTTTTGAAATCAGCTTGTCTGATTGACACTGGATCACTAAGAAGTCAAGCACTGATAAACGGAATAAAGGCTAATTGCGGACCAGCAGGACTTACTACTAATGGCAGAATGGACGGGTTCAAGGTATTGATGGAGATGGGATACTGTAAAGCATACCAAGAGCTTAAAGATCAACTAGATATGGATGTAATATCTGGCGCTGAGTTTGCTAGAGGTATCATGAGTCCATTCGTGAACGAGGATTTTATCCCTCACCATCAGAGTGCTGGAGGCTTTGACTTACCAAGATACAAGTAGAGGTCTTCCGAAAGCTGCATAAATTATATTCTAACCAAAGCAGTTTGTAAAGATCTTTTTTAAAACTTTTTTAGAGAGAATTTTAACATGGCAACAGACGTAAAAAACAATCAAGGTACTGACAGTGGTAGTGGAAAAAATGGATCTATCACAGTTCAGGCCAATAGAAAGAATTTTCAATATCAAGATTCGGCAGACGGTAATAAGGATTACCTCATTGCTAAATTTGATCTAGGAGCTAATGCTACATCTGATCCTACTGACGGTGCTGATCTAGCAGATAGATTCGACGATCCAAGATATTACCAAGGTGATGCTGTTACCTAATCATGAGTAAATTTGACAACTTAATAAGCAGCGCTTTTAAACAGATCCACATAGATGCCATGACAGAAGTAATGCGCGGTTGCGCAGTGCCTTGTCAATTAATCTTTGGGTCTACTAAATTTGTTGACTGCGCTAATTGCATTTTTGATCCTATTGGAAACAAATCTTCTAATAGGTATCAATCTGGTGGTCCAGTAGCCTTTACAGTAGGTGTTTGTCCTATGTGTTATGGTGTTGGAAAAATCCCAGACCAAAAGACAGAAAATATAAACTTATGTCCTATTTACGATTATAAGGGCTGGATTCCTAATATAACTTCAGCCGTAGATAGCCCTTTTGGTTATGTTCAAACATTAAGTGTTTTTAGTACATACGATTCTTTAGTTCAGGCTAAAGAAGTATTAATTAATACAGATACAAACTCAGAAGTTAAAGCTAGATTTGAAAGAAATGGAGAGCCGCAACCATGTGGCATAGGCTCAAGTTCTTTTCTGGCTACTATGTGGAAAAGGATAGAAAATTAATGGGAAAACTTTCTTTAGAGTTATTAGAATCTAATTCTACCATAAAAACAAAAATTAGAAATGCATTACTCAAAGAAACCAACAAGGTTTTAAATAGGGCGGCTAATAAATCAATTAGACCTATTAGAAACCTAGTAAGAAATACATTATTCGATCAACCAGAGGTCATATCTCTTAGCGGAGGTCAGCTTGCTTGGGAGTTCGGTTTGCCTGATGGACGTAGAAGTATAGAAGATATAATAGATTATTGGGTCAATAACATTATTGTTTCTAAGAAGAAAGCTACTGCAAGTGGAGGCCAGATAAGTGCTGGCTTCACAATAAGTATGATCCGATCTGATTTTAAAGACGTTTTTAGTCTTGGACAATCTTCTGTAATTACTGACAAAGGGCAAGAATTACCTTGGTTAGAATGGTTATTAACATTTGGAGATCGCGCTATTATTAGAGAGTATTCAGTTAAATTGTCAAATTCACCGCGATCAAGATCTGGGCGTGCTATTATGATTAAAGATACTAGAGCTAGATGGAATATTCCAGTTCAATTTTCTGGTACTCTTAATGATAATTTTACAACCAGAGCTTTAGAGAGTATTGAGGATGATATCATGTCTATTATAGAAAAAAATCTGAGGTCTTTAGTCTAATGCCTACTGAAAGAGAATCTTTTAAACAAGTTACGAATTTTGGCGATTCAGCCTTAATGAATAAATTGGAATACAATCTTAAAACATGGTTTGACTGGGCTTTTCTTAGATGTGGTGCTTGGACTAATGTTTCCCCTCCTTTGCCTGGAGCTTATGGTGGAGATTTCTCTGTTCTAAGAAGGGTAGAAGATAGATCTTTTACTGATGGAACAGTTTATGAGACTGCCAGAAAAGACTGGGTATGGGAAACTAATGTTGATTACGTAGACGTTAATTCGACTACTCAAAATCCAACAAGCCCAGCCTCAGTTTTTGTTAACGGAGTTCTAGCGACACCAGAATACATAAACTACCCTCAAGGTAGAGTTGTTTTTTCTGATCCATTGTCTACTAGCGATGTTGTTACTGCTACCTACAGTTACAGAAATGTTCAGGTTTATATTGCTGACCAAGCTCCTTGGTGGAATGAATTGCAATATAGGTCTTTTCGTGTAGATGACAGTCATTTTCAGCAGTTAGATAATGGAAGCTGGGCTATAGGCACTAATCATAGAGTTCAAATGCCTTGCATAGTTATAGAATCAGTTCCTAGAGCTATTTCTAGAGGTTACCAATTAGGTGATGGCGCTGCATGGGTAGAACAAGATGTACTATGCCACGTATTAGCAGAAACTAGATTTGATAGAAATAATATAACGGATATATTAAGAGGCCAGTTTGATACTTCGATATGGTTATTTGACAATGATGAAGTAGCTAATGCTGGAGCATATCCTTTAGATTATAGAGGAGAGATCGTAGATTCATCTAAGACATTTCCAGCTTTAATTGATAAAGATACTGGATATAGATGGGAAACTTGCCGTTTCATGAGAACTCAGGTATCTGAGGTAGAGGCAATAAATTCCCGTTTGTACGAAGGTGTAGTTAGATTAACCTGCGAAGTTGTTTTAAATGATTAAATGGTTGTTTGGTGTATAATTATTGACACAGCACCATACTAACTAAAAAATTAGTAACTTAATCCATAACTGGAGATATTAAATGCCTGCTAGTAATAACAAAAGAATTTACTATGCTGTTCACCAAGTAGGAATCAAAGCTGATAGCGCTCCTGGCGCTAACTTCACTGAGGTTCATGGTGCGCAGAGTGTAGGTATGACAACTAACTTTAATCTAGAACAAGTTTTTGAATTAGGTCAGTTGGCTATTTATGAAAATGTAGAAGATATTCCTGATGTAGAAGTATCCCTTAATAAGGTACTTGATGGATATCCACTTATTTACTGTCTAGCCACAACAGATGCCGCTACTCCAGCACTACCAGCTAGAGCTAATGAGAAGTGCTTCTTTGGCCTTTCAATTTTTGACGAAACCTTGGAATCCGCTACTGGCGCTCCTGGGTCTGTCGTACAGTGTTCTGGAATGTTTGTTGGATCACTTGCATATAACTTCCCTCTAGATGACAGCTTCAACGAAGATGTTACTCTTGTAGGAAATGATAAAGTTTGGCTTAACGATCCTAAGCCAACTAATCCTAATATTCCAACCCCTTCTTTTAGTGGCGCATTCAACTCGCTTGATGCTCCTATTGGATTGGGCGGTGTTAATAGAAGAGAAAATCTTGTTTTAACATATGACGGATCAAACGGTCTTGATGTTAACAACATGGTTGCTGACTCAGATGCTACTATTCTTCCACCAGAAGTTTATGGCATCTCTGATTCTGGAACTAATGAGAAAAGTAATGGTCAAGATTTCGATGCTCACTTGTCAGATATTTCTGTTTCATGTGACCTCGGAAGAGAGAACATTAACGAACTAGGCCGAAAAGGACCGTACCATAGAACGGTTACTTTCCCAGTAGAAGTTACAACTGAAATCTCTGTTACCTCAACTTCAGGTGACTTGATTTCTGCTACTGAAGAAGGTATCTATACAACTGGTACTGATCCTTGCGAAGATGGTGGTAACCTGAAAGATAGAACTATTCGTATCGCTACTTGCGAAGGTACTAGAATTTATCTTGGTACTAAGAATAAACTTTCTTCAGTAAACTATACTGGTGGTGACGCTGGTGGTGGAAATGTATCAGTTTCATATACATTTACTACTTTCAACGATTTCACAGTTATGCACAGCGGCGACCCTAATAGCAATTTTGCTTGGGGATCTCGCGATACATATCTGAGAACAATTGCCTAAGTAATATAATCTTTTACAGTTAGAGTGCCTTTCTGATATAAGAGAGGCACTTTATCTGTTTAAGACGGTATAATAATAATAGGAACCAATTTATTTGGGGTCAGTTATTTCTGCGATAGCCACTCTTTTGAGAATATAAACCTTGACTGGCAAGTGGATTACTGACACCGTTTACAATTACAAGGAAAAAATATGGACGAAAATCAATTTTATCAAACTATTGGCAGACTATACGCAGAACTTCTTAACAGTTCACAAGTAATTCAAAATCAGAATAATATAGTTAGCCAACTTCAAAATACAATTTCTACATTAGAATTAGAAATTTCTACACTTCAAAGAAAAGAAGACTGCTGCGTTCAAGGACAATGCGAGCAAGAAGACAAGCCTCCAGTCAACGAAGCAGGTTACGATCCAGTTCCACCTAGAATTACTACTTATGAGCAACAGCAATGAAGAAATTCTATATAGAATTATTTCTGGAAAACAAGTAATAGAACTAGACGGGGTAAAGTACATCGTAAAAAACCCCTCGAATAAGATAAAACTAGAAGCTGAAGAAATTTTTAAAGAAGTAGAAAGAAAAAATAGATTTAATTCTAATTGGATAACGGATAAATTTTGTTTGCAACTGCTGGTATCAAATGGTCTTTGTACCGCTGATGTAGACTCAAATATGAAAAAGATGGAAAAGAACATAGAAGATTTAAAGGTTTCTCTTTATACTTCCTTGTTTACTCCAGACATTCATAAAAAGACTCAAAAAACATTGGATCTGGTCAGAAAGAAACAAGCAGATTTGTTAGGTATTAGACATTCTCTAGATCATTTAACTGTAAAAGGCTACGCCTCTATGGTTAAAAATCAGTTTATAATCTTTAATACTCTTTTTGACCAAAATGAAAACAGAGTTTGGAAAAACATAGAAGATATAAATGTATTTCTATTAGAAAAAATATCTTACAATATGTTAAAAAATACTTTACCAGTTCCGAAATTAAGAGAACTCTCTAGAACGGAACCTTGGAGAAGTTATTGGAGTATTAAAAAGACTAATGTTTTTGATTGCCCTGTTTTTGATTTAACAGACGAACAAAAATCTTTAATCTTATTTAGTAAAATGTATGATTCTGCACATGAGCATCCAGAATGCCCAACAGAAGAAGTTTTATCGAACGACGATTTATTTGATGGGTGGATGATAATGGAAAACAGAAAAAGAGAAAAACAAAAAATGACTTCAGAACTTGATAAGAAGATAGGTGGTAAACAATCTAATTCTGATGAAGTTTTCTTAGTAGCTAAAACTAAAGAGGATAAAGAGAGAATTGAGGCACTCAATGATGCTGGCGGTTCGATTATTAAAGCTCAAAGACTTGCTACTATTAAGAAGCAAGGAGGAAAGGCTGTTGATGCAAACTTTGTTGACAGAAGGGTTGACATGCAGCAGCAGGCAAACCAGCAATTTATGAATACGGTAAAAAAAGGAAAATAAAATGAGTGAGGATTATGGAGAACTGAAAAGAATAGTTAAAATGACTAGGGATGCTAATGATAAAAAATATGAGGCGCATTCTAAGTCAATGCTTAAGAAGCATGTAGAAACTAAATTTAAAACTACTATGATTGGTGCTTTATCTAAATTTGAGGAACTTTTTGGAAGTTTATGGGGTCACGGTTTACAAGACAATGAACTAGGGCCAGAAGAGATTAAGTGGAGAGAAGCATGGCAATTAGCAAGAACTGAGATACTAAATAACGGTAATAATCAGTTACGTGCTGCTCAAAACGAAATAGATCAATACACAATTCGTTATATTAAAAACGAATATAATTTTCTAGTAAAGGATAATAAGGGTTTAACTGAAGATGAGTGATAAAAAAGAAAGTACAGCAGTTTATTCTGCAAAAATAGATTCCGTAGAAAAAGAATTTCTTGTTAGATTACCTAATGTAGATCAACAAAGAGAAGGGCAAAAAGAGTACAATAAAGCATTTAGTGATGCTGTAAAATCTGGTGCTTTACTGCGATCTAAATTAGATGATTTTATGAAGGAACAAAATCTTTGGGACGATAAAAAGCAGGAAGAAGTATCAAATCTTGGAAAAGATATTGCCGATAAAGAAAAAGCATTAGCAAAAGGCGGTATTAAACTTTCCGAAGCTAAAAACATAGCACTTGAACTTAGAAGCTTAAGGTTCAAACTGAGAGAACTTATCTCTAAAAGAATGGATCTAGATGTTCATACAGCAGAAGGTCAAGCTGATAATGCTAGATTTAATTATTGGGTTAGTCAGTGTTTGGTGTATAATGATACGAAAAAAGCTGTTTTTTCTGGTTTAGATGACTACTTAAATAAATCTTCAGAACCATATGCTTCAAAAGGAGCTTCAAAATTAGCAGAGTTGCTTTATAGTGTTAATTCTGATTTTGAAGATAGCCTTGAAGAAAATCAGTTCTTGAGAGAGTTCGGTTTTACCGACGAAAAAGGAAGACTGATTAATAAAGAAGGTAAACTCGTTGATGTTGATGGAAAACTTATCAATGAAAAAGGTAACTGGATTAATGAAGATGGAGAAGTCGTTGATGCAGAAGGAAACTTGATTGACGAAAAAGGTAACTATAAATTTGATAGAAAGCCTTTCTTGGATGATGAAGGTAATCCTGTAAATTCTGAAAAAGAAGAATCAGAAGATAAACCAGAAGATAAACCAGAAGAAAAATCAGAAGAAAAAGATTCTGAATAAATAGTAATAGCGGAAGTGGTTTTATAGGGTAGTGCAGTTTTTGAACTTACTACTTTTATACGACCACTTTTTAATATATACAAATGACAAGTTTTAATTTAACAGCAAGACTGAATGTTGCAGGGCCTTTTGGAATAAAACCAGTAGCAGATAAGTTAAGAAAAGATCTTGGAAATATTAACTCTAATGTAAATGTTAATATTAATCAACAAGCTATTTCTGGAGTCAATAACCTTAATACTAGTTTACAGGCTCTTGAAACAAGACTTAAATCTGTAAGCGTTCTTTCTGCTTCTATAAATAAAAATCTAAGTGGCCTCGGCAATTCTTTCAGGAATGTGTCTAACGCAGCATCTTCAGCTTCTAAATCTTTAAAATCACAAAACGGTGAATTTGCAAAAACAGCACAAGGTGCTGCCGAAGCTATATCGGGAGTAGAAGACTTCGGTAGAGTGTCTGGACTTGCTATTAGACGTTTCGCTGGATTTACCATCGCTACTGGTGCTATTTTTGGTTTAGTAAATGCTATTAAAGCGGCGACAGTAGAAGCCGTTAAATTTGAAAGAGAACTTTCTAAAGTAGCTCAAGTCTCTAGTGTTTCTATAGGAAGTCTAAAGGGCCTTTCAGAGCATATTTTTTCATTATCAACAGGCCTTGGAGTTTCTTCTTCCTCGCTTCTTACAGCAAGTAGAACAATAAAACAGGCTGGTCTTTCTGCTACTGAAGTTAAAAACTCATTAGAAGCACTTGCAAAAACAGAAATTGCCCCTACATTTGATAATATTGCAACTACTACTGAGGGCGCAATTGCTGTTCTTAGACAGTTCAGATT
>Ga0164321_10000012_pt1 | contig 29979 bp, 40 predicted proteins | sample GuaBasSediGuay12_FD_121799 | JGI IMG/M metagenome (GOLD analysis project Ga0164321, IMG submission 121799) | Subseafloor sediment microbial communities from Guaymas Basin, Gulf of California, Mexico - Guay12, Core 4567-28, 21-24 cm | ecosystem: Environmental > Aquatic > Marine > Hydrothermal... | reverse complement strand
TTCCAGAGGTGTGTGTTTATGGTGGTCGCCTAAGAATACTGCATCCTATTTTATTAGCAGAGCAAATAAATGGTTAGCACTTAATACAGATTATCGAGTTATTACTGCAACTGTGGATGCTATGGCAGGAGAAATTGGAACAATATACCAATCTCTAAATTGGCATTATGTGGGTTCGATGCGAAGGGCGAATCCTAATATCAAAAACAAGAGTAGGTCACGGTTTGGTGTTATTATTGATGGCAAACTCTATGGTTCTCGCGCCATGAGGTCTAAGATTGGTTCTCAGAGAAAGGATGAGATTTTGAAACGATGGCCTGATGCCCAATTCGTTAAGCAAAGAGAAAAAGAAAGGTATTTCACATTTTTAGGAAACAAAAGAGAACGGAGAGAATTGAAGAAAGGGATTGAGCATTTATTCCTTCCTTACCCTAAAAGAGATATTACATAACTTAATGTAGTCTCTCAGTTTCTTATTATCATGGCGACAGTTAGGAGATTTGAGTTGCACGACTCTGGGAATAACTCTCATAAGTTCTGGGAATTGCACATGAAAGACGGTTGTTATCATACTGAATACGGTCGTTTATCTGGTTTCGGGAGAGCAGGAAGTCGAAGTAGGTCTGGCCAAAAATGTGATGCGGGATATGGTCGAGCCATAGCGAGTAAGGAAAAAAAGGGATATAGAGAGGTATCGAGTGCTCCTATGATGTCTCAAGCACCTTCATCTGCTTCTGTTCAACCTCGTAATACACCTTTAACGGTTTCCTCAAAAATAGGTTTGCTCAATTGGAGCACACTTTAGGGCTTCTGATACGTTGAAATAGTATATCCCCTGCATAAGAGTATGTATCTAAAAGTAAGTCTCCCTTTGACTTATGTAGTGTCTAATTCACCATCGGATTCCACTACTCATAATATATTCCCTTTTGGAGAGCGTTTGACATCTCACCCTCATCACAGGTTATTTCTATCTTTGAAAAGTTATCAACTTCCCTGGCGACAGTTTAACAAGAAGGGGGAGATATACGAGTATGATGATGTTCACACCCTTTATCCTGCTTTTCGCACTACAAGTAAAATCCGACCTAAAATGATGCCATCTTCAGGACAGATGACATTATTTTCAAAAGGTAATCTTGGCAGCCTTGTTAAATTAGGCCCAAAGACAACTACGGGTAAGCCGAGTAATACAGATAGAAAAGAGTATAGAAAATGGAACTCTCCTGATAACGAAACAGCAGAACGGAAATACGCCTCTGATTTAACGATGTTGTCATCTGACTTTTATGATAAAATCTATAAGAAGTTTATTTCAACTCGTCTTCTTCCCGTTCACAGTTTCATTAAATGGGTCGGCAAACAGAAAGACATAGTGGGCTTTCAAAACGAAAAGGTCATCTCACCTGAAAAGTTAAAAGAGTATGCTAATATTAATTACCGTTATTCTAGGGTGGATAGTAATGGAGATGTTATTTCAAAACCCCATGTCAGAAGCCAACGAATGAATGAGGAACAGGTGGCTGGTGATATTAACTTAAAGGTAAAGCAAACTTGTTTTGCTTCTGTCCCCTATGAAAAACATCCTGCGGATTTTGGCTTTTTACCCGTTCCTGTTCCATCCAATTTCACTTACAAAATTGATTTGGAGGCAAAAGGAGATGAAATGCTACACAATGAGATAGGTTGGAGAGCCAAAAATAATCGCTTCATCAACGCCCCTGTTCTCGATTGGCAACAAGCGGGTTTTCCTGATGTTGCCCAAACATCTGTCAAAGCCTTGTATCACCGTAAGCCCATTCATCAACAATTTGCTTACTCTAAAATAGGATTTGTTAAAGAAAGTTTAGTAAAAAATGGAGAGTTTTTAGAAAGTTTGTTTGCTCAATCCCGAAAGGTGAAAGATTGGTTCTCTGATATTAGTCTGCCCATAGACGCAGGAGCGAATGTGATTTCCAAGTATGGTCGTATATACGGCTCTGTGAGAGTGGTTAGTGCTATGAGTGAAAACAGCATAGAGTATTACCGAGAACAGATTAATCCCCAATCAGGCGACATTCAAGCCCAGAAATTAGGTTCTGCGAAGGCCGTTGAATCATTGGGTAAGGCTTATCAATTTAAACTTGAGCGCACTTTCGGAAGTAAGAACGCTCAAAGTCGGCTTCACTTTCCCAGAGGAGATTTACCAGAGGGTATAGTAGCAGAGGGCTTAAAGTTGGGTCTGGCGGCTTCAGAGTTGAAGTGGGATAATTTTGAGTATCTGCCCCTTTATGAAATGGGTGGAAGTAATATGTATGGTTATTACCGACAACCATTAAGACCTGCGAAAGATTGGGCTTGGTCTAACCCTGCTACTCAAAAAAGTGTTATTCACCACCCCATAACAGGAGTTAAACAAGGGATGTCCGTTTCTTCTGGGCCGAGTTCATTGTTTCAAGGTATTATGAACTACAATCTGCATAATACGCCTCAGAACAGATTGCGGCTTGAATCAATGCCTTCTGCTTCACTCTCAGATTTGAAACTAAGCGAGTCTGTAATCTATCCTCGATTTTCTTATTCATCGGAAACGACAACCTACGAGTCTTTTCCTAACCAAGACAGAGGGAAATATGAAATGCGATGGGTTGAATCCTGCCCTACTTCCGATATGAATGAATTGGAATCAGAAGGCATGGAAATAATAAGGGATTTTCTGGACAAGGGTTTGCTTCCTAATACTCTCAGTTTTCATTCAAATGGTAGCCCTGAAACCTATGCAACTAAATATGAAAACTTTTCTCGGATATATCGCTTGTTGTCCTACATTACTCGTTCAGAAGATTATCCTTTCTCCGACTTTTCTGTTTCTAGTATTCCTGTTAAATCAGGAAAGGCAGTTAAGATAACTCAAGACTTGACTTTAAACTTCGACCTTGAAACTTTCAATACTCTCAAGGCTCGTTCTGGGGCTTCTGCTGGCTTTATTGAATCCAACTTTTCAAGCAGAGAAATCGAGACTCTGGAAAATTACTTAGAGGCTCTTGAGTTCTCTGGCTATAAGGATAAAAAAGTGGAGTATTCCATAGTCATATACATCGCCCCTGATGATTTGAGCGTTTCCATTATCTCATACAGTCCGAGTATTTTGATGCACAATACGGCTCAGGGAAGGCCGAGCAATAAGTTGAAGCCGTTTATTCAAAACTATGATTTAATGCAGATTTTCACTAATCCTGATAGCAAGTCAATTGTTGATTTCTTATTCAAATCCCAGAGTCGTCCTTATCTCATACATGAGGTGGAGAGATACACGGACAATAATGATGCTTACGAGGTAATTTTACTAAAAGATGATAACTTGGGTGAAAGACCCGAAGGTGTTAAAGGTTGGTCGGCTAAACATTATTTGCCTTCTTTTAGAGAAGATACGGTTTTTAATGACTATTGCTTTTCGGCTTTGCACATAAAATCGGGAATGACGGTATCTGACCCTCTCAATACCACTCCTTTAGATATTAAAAGAAACAAGATTTCTGTCAAAAGACCGTTTCAATACACCAGCGTATTTCCTGTTTTGGGGGATAAGGTTCATTTCCCCCTTGCTAAAGAATCGGTGGAATATCGTGATGAAAACTATGAGCGAAAAACTATTTTTGTTAATTACTCACCTGTGGCTCTTTACACGATTGACAACACCTCTGAAACCTATCCCACCAATGTTCCTGAGAAGGTCTTTAAACTATTAAACACGAATGCTCGCACCTTCAAACGACAAAGGCAGCCTCAACTTGACGGTCGCAAGGCAAAGGACTACGCTGATTTCGACAGCATTGTTTTGCCTTTTGAGAATATTACAGAAGACCTAGTTAAACTTCCAGAGATTATGCCCTACCAAACTAAGTCACTTGAAAAGTTTGCTCAGACTATGGCGGAAGATTATCAAATGCCATATCTTAGAAGTGCGATTCAAGACGCTCGCGGTGAAGGTAAAAGGGGGAAATATCTTTCACAGAATATGGCTAATTGGTCTTTAGGCGTTCCTGCCGAGTTTGTTCCTGAAACCTACTCTCTCACAGGAATGGAGTTAGGACTGTTCAATTGGCCGTTGGGATTAGTCTAAGTTCGATGCTTAAGGTAATAAGTGATGTGTGCTACTTGTCGGCATGGCTACTGCGGAAACTTTCATTGACACCTTTGAACCTGACTTATGGGCCAGAGAACTATCGGGATTTGTGGATGCTACGGGCAAGCCGCTTAAACACAATTTGAAATCTATGGGTTATGAGGGCGACATTTTGATTCGCTGTGAGATAGATGGCGAAACTAAGACTTGGGGCATCGAGAGAAAGACTTTGACAGACGCTTTAAACTCTTGGATGAACAAGCGACTCATTAGGCAAGTCCATGATTTAAGTGAGCGAGTTGATTATCCTATTCTTTTCGTGATTGACGAACCTGCTAAACGGATTTCCAATTCTCCCAACAACCCTTACAGGAAGTTTGCATCCCATATTCCCAATTTGGAATCTCACCTTAACAGGATAGCGATGGAACTGTGTCCTGTTTTAAGATTCCCAGATGAGCCAACTGCTATTAAACAAGTAAAAAGTTTGGTTAAGAGAATAGAGGCTGGTGATTTTCAGTCGGTTAGGCTTCACACCCACAGGGTTTCCGAGCCAGATGAGGTTGTTGATTTCTTGATGGGCATTCCGAAAGTGGGTAAAAAAAGGGCGGCGGATTTTAAAGACAACTTTAACTCGTTTCCTGATTTGATAGAAAGGATAGGAGAGATTGACCCATTGGTGCGAACCGCACCCGATAGAAAAACTATCAAAAAGTTCCTTTGTGATGAATGGAAACACGAAGCCTAATAAGAAAAGTGCTCTAAATAAGATTGATTCCCATGATTGACGATGGTGCTAATTTACTTCCTGACATTATAGACATTGAAACTATTAACGAAGTGGCTATTCCCACAATTTTGCTTGAAGAATTGTTGAAAGAGTATAATCCAGAGATTAAGGAAAACTACGAGGGTGGCCGAGAAGTGGATATTCGTGTTTGGACTTTACTGCAAGACATTAAGATGATGGTTGAAAGTTCTGATGTTTGGTTTATCCGACAATACTGAAGCAAACGCTTAAAGGTAAGTTGTCCCACATATTGATATGTCGGAATCTGCTAACACTTTAGTATCGCCTGTTATTGTATGTCCAGCCACCCCATTAAAGACTATGGTTAGTTCTCTCAAGTCTTTATCTGATGACGCTGTTTTGGTTTTTAGTCCAGAAGGTTTAACTTCTAAAGTAGTGGATTCTGCTCATGTTTGTATGTTGGAAGTCACTATTCCGAACAAGACTTTCACTAGCAACAACTCTAACGGAGAAACTGAGATAGCCGTATCTTTGACTAATCTTGATACTGCTTTAAAGTTGGCGGGGAAGAAAGATGCGATAAAACTCAGCCTCATCTATGAGGGAACTTTCTTACAAGTGGATATTGGAGAGATTTCCAAGTCCGTTAGACTGTTAGATATTTCTTTAGTTAAGAATCCTCCCGCACCCGTTCTTGCTTTTGACTTGAGTTATAATCTGGATGCTGAGTCTTTGAAGAAAGCAGTAGCCGCATCTAAGACAGTTGGCGATGTGGTGACTTTCCACTTTGACGGTCAAGCGACTAAGATAACTGTTGATTCTAAAATGGAAAGAGTTGAAGCCCCATTGGAAACCACTAATACTACTATCCAATCTAAAGAGGCTTTAACCGCACTTTACTCTGTTCAATATTTAGTTCAGATGGCAAAAACATTAGGTGAAGATGTCACAATATCGTGGGGAGAATATAAACCCCTCAAATTAATTTCCAATGATGGTGAAGTGTCTTTGACTTGGTTATTAGCACCAAGAAATCAGACTTGATAAAGGCTCGCATTGAATGACAAGCACACTCTTGATGTGTTTGGTTTATTTAGTATGAGTCGCTATTAGAATCACTTCCGAATTGTTGGGGATATTAGGAAGTAAATTAAAGGTGAAAATATGAGTGAATCAATAGATGTTGTAATGGCCGAAGAACAGTTGCCCCAAGCGGGTTTTAATCCAAAGGGATTAGGTGATACCATCTTTAAACAACGCTACGCTCGTTATGATTCAGAGAGTTGGGAATCTGCGTGTGACCGTGTAGCAACTCATGTAGCACAGGCTGAGAACGGCTCAAGAGAAAAGTGGCGTGGAAGATTTTACCAGAAACTTTCTGAAGGGCTATTTGTCCCTGGTGGAAGGATTTGGTATGGTTCTGGTCGTGCTAAAGGACAGTTGTTGAATTGTTTCGTAGTTCCAACAGATGACAGCCGAGAAGGTTGGGGTCAGACTGTTAAAGATATGCTCATCATTTCAGGAACAGGTGGTGGTGTAGGAACAAACTATTCACCTATTAGACCGAGAGGAACACCTATCAAGGGAACAGGTGGAGAAGCCACAGGTGCAGTATCTCTCATGGAGATTATTAACCAAACAGGAGAAGTAATCAAAGCAGGTGGGGGTCGAAGAACAGCACTTATGATGTGTCTGCGATACGACCACGCTGATATTATGGAGTTTCTAAACGCTAAACTTGACCTTGAGAGATTGAATAACGCCAATGTATCTGTGTTAGTGGATGATGATTTCTTTAAGCAAGTGGAAAACAATGAGGACATTGTGCTTAAGTTCCGAGACAGACCTGTTTTGGATTCAGAAGGTAATGAAAGGACTATTCCTGCACAAGAATTATGGAATAAAATCATCGAAAACTCTTATGAATCTGCTGAACCTGGTATTTTAAATATTGGCTTGGCTAACAAAATGAATAACATTCACTACTACAAACCTCTTATCGCTACTAATCCTTGTGGTGAAATATGGTTGGAATCTTACGGTTGCTGTTGCTTAGGAGCAGTTAATTTGGCTCAACACATTACTGATGGAGAAATGGATTGGGAGAGTTTAGCCGATACAGTTAATGTAGGTGTGAGACTTTTGGATAATGTTTTAGATGTTAATCAATACCCTATCAAGGAAATAGAGATAAATTGTCAAAAAGTCCGAAGAATTGGGTTGGGAATAATGGGTCTTGGACACGCTTTAGTTAAAATGGGCTACAAATACGGTTCAGAAGAAGGCAACGCCCAAGTGGATAAGATGATGAAGTTCATCAAAGAGCGAGCGTATGAAGCATCCACATTCCTCGCTGTTGAGCGTGGGCCTTTTGAAGCCTACACAGAAGATTTCCTTAATTCAGGTTTCGTTAAAACACTTCCACGCAGAATCAAGCAAAACATCAGGGAACACGGTGTAAGAAACTGTGCTCTATTGACTATTGCTCCCACAGGAACAACTTCTATGGTCATGGGAACGTCTTCAGGAATCGAACCTATTTTCGCACCTGGTTATATTCGCAGATACTACGACTCGGATAATAAATCCAATGATAGAATCTTAAAAGAAGAAATGGTCATTGACCCATTGTTCAAGGAACTGTATGAAAGTGGTGCAGACATGAGTTCTTTTATTGCTACTTCCGATTTATCTGTAAGGAATCACATGGAAGTTCAGGCTATCTGCCAGAAGCACATTGATAATTCCATTTCCAAGACAATCAATATACCTAATGAATATGATATTTCCGATTACGGTGATTTAATGTTAGAGTTCGGCCCACAGTTGAAAGGGATAACGGTTTATCGTCAAGGTTCAAGAGGTAATGAGCCTCTTACACCCATAACAGTTGAACAGGCTATCGAATCTTTAAAGTCTGATGAAGCAGTTGAGGGTGCGGCGGCTAACGATTGCCCTTCTGGGGTCTGCGAATTGCCTGTGTCTGTAAGTCAAGAGTAAGTCTTAAATACTGTCGCCCCTTCGCATGGTTGATAAGATGAAGATTCAAGACCGCTTGTTAGTCGAACTGAAAACTTCGACCCCTGAGCAAGTTCGTAAGAAAGTAGGAGAGATTCTATTCCAAAAAGAAGGATTTCATTATCTTTACGAAGAAGGAATAATCCAATTTCTTATTCCAGAGTTAAGCGATTTAGAATCTTATCACCACAATCCTAAGTATCATCCTGAAGGTTCTCTATACAACCATTACTGTTTGGCCTTCGACACCTATTATGATTCTAAAGACAAAACCGAATTGGGTGCTTGGGCTTTGCTCTTTCACGATGTCGCTAAGACGGTTGTTGCAGATTGGAAACCTGAAGTTGGTTATCACTCTTATATCATGCACGAAAAAGTAGGAAGTGAATTGTTTAAAGACAAATACCGCGATGGAATTATCTATTTTTCTGAAGAAGAAGCAGACGCTATCGAGTGGGTGATTAAAGAACATAATAATTTCTGCCGTGTTGCTAAGGAGAAGAAGTCGCTTGCTCTTGTGCATCACCCAGATTTTAAACTTTTGTGTGAAGTAGCGCAAGCCGATGCCATGCTAGTCAATAGAGATTTTTACTTGGACAGAATCGAATATTTTAGCATGATGAAATCTAAGTTTCCTGAAATGCCTGATTACTCTTAGAGCGAGAAATTAAATAGTCGTGTTGTTTCTTCTAAGTATGGACATTTTTGCACTACCTAAAGAATACTACGCTACCGAGAAGAAACCTATCCACATTATCGGATATTCAGCCGCCTTAGCCTTAGCCCTCATAGGTGCTTTGGAAACCATTCACTCAGTTCCTTACATCGTGAGGGGTGAATCCAATTTGAATAACACTTTACTCGGCCCTGTTGCGGTCGGAGCAGGTTTGTTTTCCGCTTCAATGTATCTTAAGCAAGCAGGAATCCAAGCAGGTTATTAGAATGCCCACTCTGTTTAAACCCAGAGAAGAAGATGATTTTCCTTTCGTTGGCGTTTATCGTAATCTGATTAAGATAATAGGTGTGGTAGTATTAGTAGTTTCATCAGGCTTAACCATAGCATTTGGAAAAGGACTCTATTGAGGGATTTAAATGGTCGTTAAGAGTGCTACCAAGAAGAAACTGATGGACATGGGTTTCCCTGAAGTAATGGCTCAGTTTCTCGCAGATGAGATTAAATGGGCTGATTGGTTGGACTTACCGTTAAAAGGAAGAAACTCTGGTTTCAAGAAGCAGTTTTACAAGAGAATAAAACAGGGATTAAAACGACTTGGAGAAGTTGTTAATATATCGTCCCAATTCAAAGATATTTCTGGCTTTTCGGAATCAGAACTATATGGTGGAAACTTGGAAACCGATAAACACATAATGACTGTTGCGTTGTTTAACGACAATGTAGTGGATGTGGCTTATAACATGATTCACTCTTTACCCATTTTAACCCCAGACGCTAAGTTTCCAGAACTACCCTCGCAAGGTTTGTTCAATTGGGTTAGTTTTGAAGGTGAGCCGTATCAGAAGAAAAACAAAATGCAATACACACAGGCTTTAGGTCTTTTCAATTTAGTGCTGTATGAGTATAATCGCAAACAAAAGATGTGGTCACTTGAAGATGAGAGCAGAGTCAAACGAGAATATGAGGATTGGTTAAAGAGAAATGAAAGGTATCGGCCTGAAAATCGCCCTTTGAGTCCCTATAACCCTTCCAACCCGTATGACTATGCGCCTTTTTATCATAAAAACAATATGCAGAGAACAAATCAATATGGTTGGAACTCTCCTAATGCACGAAGCCCTCAGTTCGATTTTGCGAATCCACAGTTTAAGAAAGAATATGATAAGTATCAGAAAATGTATCAGGATTACACTTCTTCTTCCCCTGATAAATAGGTCTTGATGGCGACCCCTGCGAGGATATTTAGAACGTGGCGCGAAATCCAAAGGGATGTGTCGAAAGACTTAAATAAAAAGTGCCACTACGATAGTTTGTCGCCTGACGGGGCGGCAAGGAGATGACAGAATAAGACCCCGCAAGAGGTCTAATGTGCTGCTATGGGTTGTCGTGACCCCCCCAACGGGCAAGTGTCTGAGGGAGTGATTTTACTGTCAATAGTAGGTTGTTGTCGTGATTGACACGGTAATCTTGTCGGCAATTTAAGGGTATGACCAAATCCCTTTCTCCAACTTCTTAGACTTGGTGCATCTAAGATGACAGACCAAACTGCACCACTTTACTTTACTTTACATTCCAAAAAGATTTGGTGATAAAATGGCAAGCAAACATTGTGAATTGTGTGGCTATGGTATGGCAGCGAAAGCAACTAATTGTGCTTACTGTCGAAAACGACCAGAGTTCCGAGCCAAGATGCTTGCTAAACGCGAGTGATTCAGACTTCTGGGCCATTAGCCAAGTCAGGTAAGGCACTCGGCTTTTAACCGAGCGATTCGCAGGTTCAAATCCTGCATGGCTCACCAAGTCTGTATCATAGCGTTCTTATAGTCTGCCTGTTTAATATAAATGAGGTTATCCTATGTGGGAACATCCTAAATTATCTGAAAGTATCAGAAAAGTCTTCCATCAGGAAACTAAAACTATTATACCTAAGAGAAGCCTTAATGATTCTATCCTTCAAGGTGCTAACCGCGAGGCGTATATGCGTCATCTTGGAAAGCAGGGAACAGAGGGAAGTGAGGTTATTGTTCCTTTGATGGCTCGTCAGACTTTAAACGGAATTATGAGTAATTTTGGTTCGGCCATGAATTACTCTAATCCTAGTTCTTTTGATTTAGATAGTATGGTAAAAAGTTCTCCACCTTTGATGCGGGCCAAGACTTTTAATTACACTCAATGGATAAATTGGAAGTGGCAATACAAAGTGAAGTTTGACAATCTTCCTCAGATGCCTTCCAATAAAGGTGTAATTTCGGAAGTTGGTCTGTATAATTTCCAACCCACTAATGATTCATGGTTGGGTTGGGACAATTGGATTTACGATGATTGGTATGCAGTTTGTCAATCCACACCCTTTAAATGCAAGAATATCGCAGGTCAAGGAACGCTTCAGAATCATGTGCGAGTGAAATATCGAGCGTATATTTCACCAGACCCTATGGAACACTCCTACTTTAACGCTGATTCAGGAGCAGTTTTTGGAGAGATACATTCTTCTGAGAGTATTAACGCAGGAATTATTGGCCATCAACTTATTGTGGAAGCGGATGTGGCTACTACTGAATCTAGTTTCTTTAAACCTCAAGCCTTAAAGTCACCAGGTTTCGGAGAGGCTGTTCCTGTGGCTTTGTTTGGAATAGATGTAGTTAATCTAACAACTAATACAACTGTCACTAAAGAGTTTTCAGTTATGTATGGGGATAAGGGTGCAAAAATCGAACACACGTTTGAGCAAGCAGGACTGTATAAGATATTTATTTATCTTAAATCCGCAGAAGGTCAAGGAATAACAGTTTCCAAAGCACTTGCTAGTCAGATAAGAAGAAGAAACGGTGATGTGGGTCGTGCTTCTCATCCCATGCGTTTCTTGGTTTTCGTTTCTCCACCCCCTGTTTCTGAATCTGAGGAATTAGATACGGTCTTAATAGAGGACACCACAGGAGATGCCCCCACATTTACTACTCAGACTGATACAGTTCAATTAGTGGATAGCAGGGAAGATGAAGACCCTGATTACAAGTATCTGTTAGCGATAGGGGTTTTAGTCGGAAGTTTAATCTTATTCAGAGGTGATGAGTGATGTTGGACAACTTTACACCTTTCGATAGTTTAAACTTGCATGGCATTAGCACCCCGAAATCTTTCTCGGCAGAATCTTTCTCCACTTCATACAGCGCACCAGCCAATTATGTTCTTAGGGGAAAGTCGGCTTACTCTGCTTCTTGGAGTAAGAAGTGCAATACTGCTCTGGCCACAGAAATTAAAGTTGAAGGAGAAGATAACGCTCGTTTGAGTCGTGTTGATACTTCTAAAATGGCCGATGGAACTACTTTGCACACTTTAGTCATTCCAAAAGGGGCTAAATTACGGATTCAAGGAATACCCTTAGACACAGGTGCGAAAGACGGCAAGTATGACTTCGGTTGGAAGTCGGTGACTAAGTGGGCCAAAGACGGGTTCTCTCAAGACTATCATGTGGCTAATGAGAAGAAAGAATCTTTAACGGGTATGGGTGGCGTGGATGTTTATCGTCAATATTATAATTATCCTAATTTGGCTTTGCTTGCAGTAGCAGAATCCAAGCGTCAGAATCCTGAATGGTATGAAAACAATGGGGTCACTCCTGAGCAGTTTGTTGATAACTTGGATAACATTTACGATGATATTGGAAAGCAGATGCTTAGTATAGCAGAAAACAATCCTTACACTTTGCAGACTTTACAAGGTAAGTCCAATATTTTTACGGCTGACGGTTCAGATTACACCCTTAGAGACAACAACATTAAGACTTTTAACAAGGAAGGGTCTTATTTGCTTACCTTACGCTACGGTTATGATGCTAATAGTTCAAAGGAGAATGATTGGTATGCTGGTAAATCAGGATTCTGGAACTACGCTACTCGCGGAATATTAGAAATAGGTAGTTTGTTCGTAGGAGGGTGGGTTGCTCAAGGTTTAACGAAGGCGGCTCTGGGTATCAGAGGTTTAAGGATGAGTCAAACAGGTCTGAGTGCGATGGCGAAAGCCGCACAAGTATCAACTGTTAGAGTTGCATCCACAAGTGCCTTTATTCAAACCTCTCTTTTAGGAACAGAATTATTGGCTTGGTCTTCTCCCTGGTTATCTCCCATGTTCACAGGTGCTAAGTTAAGTAATAATGATTGTGATTTCCCCGCTTCAGGTCATATTCATAATTTTGAAGTTAGAGTTTATGACCCTGCTAAAACTGATGCTTACGGAAATGCGACTTGTCCGAAAGGAACTCAAAGGCCGTTAATTGAAACAAATCCTCCTCGATTAGCCGACATTCCTTGTTGTCCTGAAGGAAGTGTTTATGAACCCCACACAGGAATATGTAAAAAGCCAGATGGTTCAGAAGCAGACCCAAGCGTTTCAGAGGGGCAATCTGGTGAAAGTGTGCGATGGTTAGTTGATAACAGCGATTCTTCACCACAATTGACTGTTAAAGCCTTAGCCGCAGTTGGTTTAGGCTTAGTTTTCATCACTCGATTGTTGCGTGGTAAATGAGTCGTTGTTAAGTTTATTCTTTTTAACCACATCTTAAAATAGAATGGCTGCTTCCTAAAGGGTGGTGATTAGCCGTGACTAATCCTTTTGAACTTGATGATGATGAAATGCGCTGGAAAATATGGGATTGTTCCTTTTACGGAAAAGTTCCTTCTATTCATGGGGATTCAGCAGCCTCATTAGTTTTACCAATGGATGTAGTCTTACATCAGATGGAATGGGCGTTCCCTGAAATCAATAATGATGGTTGGGTGTTAGACCTTTGTATTGATGATGTCTTATGGGAATCCATACCATTAGGTATTCAATCCACAGGTTTTTACTCATTTAAAACAGAGGGAAAAGGTGTTTATCTTCCTAAAGGAACAATGGTGAGCACCCATATTAGGTTTTTAGGCGAGGAAGAAGAAGGGGAGCACCACCTTGAAAAAAACTTAGATTCTCGCTATTCAGTATTTCTCTCAGGTTTAACGGTAGTGGCCTCTAACATTTCTCCATTAGGAAAGGTTTTCAATAACGATGAGAGCATTTTGAAATGGAATTGGTTTAACGATTGGCAAGCCGAACATTCATAAAGAATGTGTCCATATTTGTGCTATGAATCTGAAAGGAAACATAGATAAGATTGGATTTGGACTCGCGACCGCCAGCATTGTAAGCAGTATTTACGCTTACACTTTAGATGAACACTTAGGATTGTTCATTGGACTTTGGGCATCAGCCATTATGCTTGGAAGCAAGCGCATTCACGATTGGATGAATGAGTGAGTTTTTAAGTAAAAAGGGTGTATTAGTTATATGACTGAATTGTTCTTGGTCACAGGTAAAGGTGGGGTAGGAAAATCCACCACAAGTGCGGCTACTGCTTTACAGCAAGCCGATTCTGGTAAAAGAGTTTTACTCATGTCTAGTGACCCTGCACATAATGTTGGTGATTTATTTCAATGCTCTCTTTCCGACACCGAAAAAGAAGTCGTCCCTAATTTATGGGCGTTAGAAATGGACGCTACTCAAAGAGCCTTAACTTTTATGAACTCTTTAAACGAAGCCTTTAAGTCTATTTTCAAAAAGGGTGTTGGCTTGGATGTGGATTTATTCAATGATATGATTTTCCCTGGTTTAGATGAGATTTTCTTTTGTCAAACCGTTTTAGAGGAGTTTGACTCTGGAAAATGGGATGTAATTATCGCTGACACCCCTCCAAGTGGACAAGCCCTTCGTGCTTTGACCACTCCTGACATATTAGATGCGTGGTTGAGCAGGGTTTTGGCTTTGAAAAGAAAGTTTGAGGTGATGAAGGGTGCTATTTTTAAGAAACAGGCTGACAGTCAAATGGAAAACTTAGTTGAGCAAATGAAGAATGATATTGCTCGTTTCAAAACCATCATGTCTTCTAATCAATCCCAGATAATTTTAGTGACTATTCCTGAAAAGTTAAGTATAATGGAAACTCACAGAACGGTTGAATATCTTAAAAGGTTAAACTTAGGGGTGTGGGGTATAATTGTCAATCGAATAGTTCCAGACTTCGGAGAAGAATGGGAATCTGAATTGTCGTCAGTCCAATTATTACACAGCCAACATCAAGTTCATACCGAATCTTTAAAATTGGCTGCCTCAATTTTAGGTGATATGAATGTTAGACAAGTTCCTATGGTTGCTTACGAGCCTGTTGGAATTGATAACTTAAGATTATTTTCACGATTGATTTGGAGTTAGGGTAATATAGTGATTGGCCCTATCAACAGTTATGTCACCAATTATTAAAACCGATATGGAACTAATTCAACTCGCTCAAGATATTGAAGATGGAAAGGTATTCACAATGGGCCACATCCCTATGAAAGACCGTGATTTGATTACAAGTATTTTTTCAGATGTCAATAATTTTCAAGGTGGTTTAATCTATCAATATTTAGATGAAGCGATTGAGGGTATAACTTTAAATGATTATCCTCTGTTTAGTGAGTCATGTGTTTTATCTTCTGAAGATGTCATCCGCACTTTTACTTTACTGTTTAGTGGGGGGTCAAAGTGAATGCCTTACATTCCAGAAGATGAAAGAATTGAGTTAGATGAATTGGCGGGTGCTTTAGTCACCATTCTTAGAAATGGGAACTTTAGAGGTAAATTAAATTATTTTATTTCCTCGATAGCAGAAGGTCTGATTCAGGCTAACGGCGTTTCTTATTCTTTCTTAAATGATTTCATCGGTGTTTTAGAATGTGTTAAATTAGAATTATACCGCAGAGTTGCGACCCCTTACGAGGATGAAAAGATGGAAGAAAATGGGGATGTATTTAATCATCCACACCCTCAAGCATCGGAACTAATGAAAAAGATGGCTAAGGATAAAGCCGAGTTAAAAGAGTATGACCGAAAGATGACTGAGAGAATTAGAAAGGCTGCCGCTAATACCATTGTAAATCCCAAAGAGTGATATTATGAAGAAGTGGATTTTAAAGGGGGAAACTCTGCACCGTGATTTAGAGGACGACTTGTATGTTCAATTCATGGCTAATCTTTTTTCAGCCTTGACTACCGCAGTTTTAATCGGTGCTTATCACCTAATATTTCATTTGTGAGGTGAAAATATGATTTGCCGTTCTTGTAAAACAAATGATGTGATAGGTGAAGATGAATTGTGTATAGATTGTATGCGGCTTTCTTATGGTGTTTAAACCATAACTATAAATGTAAAGTGACTCATATAGATGTGGTGTTAAAAGATGACGACAATTTTAGGTATTTTAACCATAGGTCTGTTGTCTGTTATAGGAAATTATATTTTAACAGTTAAAGAAAATAAGATAAGAGGTGAAAAAAATGAGTGATTTACATGATGAGATTATTGCGTGGCGAGAACATCTGGCCGCAGAAAGAATGGCAAACGAACAGCACATAGCAAAAAGGAGATGATTTCTTGGATGAATATTTAGCCTTAAATGTCATATTTGTAGCATTAATGTTGTTTTATTTCCATAAATTGTATGGGCTTATAGCAAACATAGTGTCCATTATAGAAAGTGAGTTCCAGAATAATCCTTACACTATACAAAATCCTCTCTTAAACACACCTAGCATGGAGATTCCACCTCCACCACCTCCTATACCTGATGAGTGGTTTGAAGAAAATCAAATGTGGAATGGGAATTGATTACATGGATGCTACTTTAACTTTCGATATTGATGATGTTGAAGATATGCAAGTTTTTAGAAAGTTTGCAGAGAAGGTGGCTACAACTTATGATAATGTTTGGATTCGGAAGTCTTCAAGTGGAATGGGATTCCATTTAAAGATAGCAGGTCAGGCAGATTATGATGAAAAGACAGGTCGCATGATTGTGGCTGACAAATTATTCAGGGCAGAAGATGTTATTGCCTTAAGAGATAGTGAGGAAGAAGAATGTCGAGGTCGTTTGACAGGAGACAGGGGAAGATTAAAAGTCGGTCTTCAAGTAGGTCGCCTGTTTGGGGTTAAATCAGGCAAGAGTGCAGGTGAGTGGTTGCCTATTGAAGCGTTCTTCAAAGATGAGAGTATTTTAGATGATTAGACAGGTTCATATAGAGGTTGTCATTAAAATTGTTTGATACTATGATTACTTTACAAGACTTTGGATTTGAGATTTCGGGAACGCCTCAAGTTCCACTACCAATTACTCGACAAACGACACTTTCTGATTATTGTATTCTGTTTTCTAACCCTAATTTAATTACTTTGAGGGATTTCTGAGGTGAAACAATGCTTACAATTCACGAAATCAATTTAGCAGGAACAATTTTGATTGGATTAGGCTTGATTATTCAAGGTTGGTTCATTTTAGATTTGAATAAAAGAATTACCGCTTTAATGAGTAAAGTTTGGTTAGAAAAACAAACTAATCAAGGGGTTCACGGTCTTACAGGGCTGACAGGAAACATTGGTTTAACGGGTGTTTCAGGTGTTTCAGGTTTAACGGGTGACACAGGAAAGGAGATGGAAGAATGAGTTTTAAGAGAATAGGCAACTACATGGTAATCGGATTTATGGGTGGATTAGGTTTATTCAACAGCACTAAATTGGAAATAAGGCAAGTGACTGATACTAATGCTGAATTGATTTTTCAAAATGGTCAGATAATTTCTTCAGCCGTAATATGTCTTTGTGTAGCAGGAATGATAGCAGAAGTTTTAGTTATGAAGAACCGAAGGAAAAAGGCTCGCAAGTTTAATCCTTTGATTACTGAGGATGATAAACTCTTGGCCACAGAGTTTTACGATAAATACGCGGAAGATTCACCTGATGTATCGAAACCTAAGAAATACAAAAAGAAGGGTAAAAAGTCAGAGGATTCAAAATGAGAGATAATTGCACAGAGATAGATTGTTTTTGTGGGACTTGTGACCCTGCTAAAGTCAGATATAATGTTTGGAAAGATTTAACGGCTGATAGCGACCCTTATGGGCAGACCCCACCTTGTGATGTATGTGGGAAAGAATGGGATGAGTGTAATCCTTATTCTGGGCCACACGATGTTCAATTCATTCAAGAGTATTTTGAATCATATTGGATAACTACTGCGGTGGCTTTAAATTATTTTGGTGCTACTCCGAAAAATCACGATTTTGTCACACCTTCCACAGTCCATGATTTTGATGACTCTTATATCATAGAATGTTTAAAGTCTATGAGAGATAATATGGATTATTGGATAAAGGATTTTGAAATGGAGGTATGAGGATGGAAAAAATAAAAAAGAGAATAAGTAAGAAAATGACAACAATTATGGTAATGGTGATTATCATCATAATGCTCGCTTCAGGTTTTGCAGGGTGTTTAGGTGCTTTGGATAGTGATGACAAGGTGGATGAACCTGTTATGACTTACGATTATAATGAAGAATGGTTTAACGATTCCCATCAATTTACCAATGTTCTAAGAATGGGACACATGACTCAGTATAACACCGATTACGGGGCTAATAATTCAACTTTAACTGTTCATCTTAATTTCACATATCGTTTTGAAGAACGACCTTTTGGCCAATCAGGTTATCTCAATCTTACTTTAGAGCCTTCTAATTCAACAGGAGAGATTTATTACAGTCAAGAATGGGCGGGCAACGAAGCGTTTGTCAATGAAACCATAGTTTTAACGGAAGTTTATGATGCGGTTCAATTGAGAATCAGAGCAGAAGGAAGTGATGGGACTGTAAGTGGAGAACAACAGGATTACTATGACTTACAATCTTACTACTATTTTGAAACTTTAAACAATACTGCTTAAGGAGATTATAATCATGGCAGTAATAGAATTAAGTGACTCAGAACTCAGTTGGTGTTTAGAAAACGCTAAAAAAATTGTCCAACACTATGATAAAAAGGGTAGTAAAGGGTCTGGAACATACAATCATAATAAAGTGGATAGTAATTTAGTAGGGTATAAATCGGAAGTGGCTTGTAAAAAGTGGTTTTCCGCATTTATTCCACCTCAAGAAATACGGTGTCATTTTGAAGACTATCTTCAACCTAATACTAATGGTGATATTCAAATCAAGACACAAGGTTTTGAGATTAAAGGTTTAAGGCCGCACCATTGGGATAAGTATAAGAGATGTATTCCTCCACACCAATTAGATAAGTATGTGAAACATGATAGAATAGTGGTCTGGACTGTGACCACAGGAGATGTTAAGGATAACAAGGTGGAAATAAAAGGTTGGAATTGGTGCAAGGAAGTTAAGGAACACGGAATATTCAGACAAACTATTTGTGCTAACATCTGGTTAAAGGAAGACGAAAAAATGAGGTCTTTAGATAGTTTAAATGATTTATTAGGTTGATTAAATGACTGTTGAAAGGTGTGAGTGGTGTGCAGCCCCAGAGATTTTATTCCGAGTGGATGACTATCAGAACAACACTACTTATCTTTGTAAGAGATGTGCCGAAAATAAATTAAAGGCTATTGAAGATTGGTTCATAAATCTGCAACTTTCTTTAGAGGGGTGGCTTGAAGACTTAAAGTTAAACCAACGATGGGATAGTGCAAAGGACGTATTTGACCCTAAATCCCAACATTAGACCACAACCCTTTTATACTATCCGTCCCTCCCAAAGATTAGAGGAATTAAGATGCCACCGAGAAACAAAATGAATATGGCGGGTATGACGCAGGTGCAAATGCTAGAAGAACATTTCAATCACTATGATTCTATTAGTGATGGGGAAGCACAGATGTATCGCATTCGTAGTTTGCCACGAAGAATAATGGATTTGAAAAAGAAAGGATATGAGTTTGAACACCAATGGTCGAGAGATTTGACAGGACAAAGGTATGTTCGCTATGTGCTAACTCACAGCCCCAACAGGAGCGATTAAGATGATGAGTGAGATTAGAACCCAACTGAAGAATATTTCGGGTCGTTTAAACATGAATGACTTTACAGAACCTTACAAGACTGATGGTGGCGTTTCCTGCATTCGCAGAGATTCCATAGCGGCTTTCACCACTACCGAAGATGAGATAACTGTCCATCTTCGCTCTGGAACTATTTTCACCATAACTTTAAGTGAAAACGAAGCAGACATAGAAAACATTACTGCTGATTTAGCAGGTCTTGTAGCGGCTGATACGGTGGAAAACGAATGAGTGAATTACGCAGAGATGTGTGTTGGTGGTGCGGTGGCCGATTAATTTGGCAAAATGACTTTGATAAAGAAGATTTGATGGATGAGGAAGGCATAGTGACATATCTTATGTGTTCTTCCTGCAACGCTTCTGTGGAATACATTTCACAAACAATGGAGACTGAGTAAAATGAGTAAGGAAATGATTGGTAAGAGATTTAGAAACAGACACAACTTTAGAGAGATTGCTATTGAGGATGTGTGGATTAGCGATACGGGAACTTTGTTTTTCGTAGCAGGTTATGATTCATTCACTAATAGTGATTTATCGGCACATTGGACACCTATTCTCGATTCAGAAGGAGAGGAAGAATGATGAAGTCTGTGATTGTTGGTCTATGTGGCCCTGCTCGGCACGATATTCCCAATGTGGATAACTTCTTGTTCCCTGCTATGGTGGAAAGTCCGTTAGACTTTGCATCCCATTACTCTGATTCTATCAGTTTTATAGACAGTTTGCCTGATGATACTCATCTTCACTTATACATAACAGGTTTAACGCCTGTTTTGACTTCCTTTTTGTCTGCATGGGTTCAGAGAAACGATGAGAAAAGGAGAGCAGGTGCAAACACTCGCCCTCTTACTTTGTATCATTACAATCGTGACACCAATGATTACGATTCCCATTTGTTTTAGGTGAAATCATGTTCAAGATTTGTAGTTATTGTTTATCCTCTGACGTTCAAATTATAACTATAACAACTCAGCCCGCCTTGAAATGCCGAAATTGCGGGCGTATTTCGACTAACAAAGGCTTTGACGAGTCGCAACCTAGAAGGTGATTACTGTGACCACTTTAAAATCGTTGCTAGAACTTAAGGAATCTGATAATTACGAGAGGGACTTTAACGCTCTCCGTGAGCAAGTGCTTCCTTTAATGAATCAGTTGGCTAAAGAGAACGCTGAATTAAGGAAGGCATCAGAGGAAAAACCTTTATCTGAAACTGAGTGGCCAAAAGATTTAACCCCTCACCCTGCGAACCCTCAAGTTCCTGTGAGAGAAACAGGTCGAAACGGTAAAAAGTGGAAACACTATTGCGAGCAAATAGAGAAGGCTATGTTCATAGATGATTTAAGAGAGGTCATTTTAGAGATGTTTAATCAAGGATTCTTAGACACCGATGTTCTGGATGCTGTGTTCTGCACCGTGAAAAAGGGGCGGAGAATATCAGTCCATAATTACAATGGCGTATTTACCATTGATAACAAAGCATAAAGAGTAAGTAGGTCTAATTAAACTGCTATGTCTGAAGATATTTGTTGCCGCCACCCTCACTTGAGAGAAGAATTAGTGGATGCTATAACTTTAGATTTAGTCAGAGGCGTTCAGTTTTTACTACCTGAAGAAGACTCTCTTGAGCCGTGTTTTGAAATAGAAACTATTGTGGATAACATCTGTGCTGAAAAGCCGTTTTTTCGCATCCAACCTGAAACCCGCAAATTAGACCCCTGCGAGGAAGAATAGAGTTGTGAAATAAAGGGTGAGTCGTGGGCCTTTATTTTCAAATGTAGCGAGAGTTTATAATGGATAGGTGAAATATAGTAATGCCTAAAGGCAGGATATGATTAAAATGGCAGAAACAAGATTTTGGAAGCGTGTTGGAATGCGTTTAACGAGAGAGTTAGCGTTTGAGATGGAGAGTAAGATGAATGCAAAGGGTTCTTACTTAGATGATGATTTAGAGGAGTTCACGGCTATTGATGCTGAGTCTTCTGATTACAAGTCTGAGTTGGAGGAGTTATTCGATTCTCCTGATGAGTATCTGGAAACAGGCGACCCTGTTAATGGGGGTGCGGCTGTTATAGACATATCATATCACTACTACCAAAAGAATCGAAAACCTCGTTTGATGGCTATCCGAGCCGAACTTAAAGAGAAGTTTGAGGCTGAGAAGGATGCGACTATCGCAGAGAGAATGGCGGAAGACGCAGATTTGACTTTGGAAAAGGCTACTTCAGATTGGGATTTGGAAGTTTCTCAGGAAATCAGGCAACAGGCTACGGAAATCTGGCAAACTGAGTTTGATGAATATGTCGTAGCATTACAGGAAGAATATGGTGTAGCATCTCAGTAAGGTGATTGAATGTCATCGGATGCCAAACCTAAGAAGCCTAAGTTTCACTCACTACCTGCTACCGAAGGTTTAATCTTCGATATTGTTAAGTATCTATTAGAAGGAAACGGTGCTTCCAGCAGTAGGGAAATAGTTGAACACATCTCTTTTGGTTTGGGTAAGAGTCGAAGACATACTGCACCTGAGATAGTAGGTGTTTTAAGGAACAGAAAAATGTTCTGCCCCACCACAGGTTATCAAAAGCATAGTGGTAATAGGTGGAGATTAGATTTAGTTGAACTTCAGCGATACATTAAATCAAAAGGCTATCAAGAGAGGGCAGATTCGTTTGAATTACCTGTATTGATTCAAAGACTTAAGAGGAGAAACCTTTCATCCACCATTGTAGCCATGAATGATTTACTTGAGAATCAGGACTCTTTGGAAGATGATGAAGTCATAAACAAAGTGTATGATTCTCTCCTATTTCTCTGGGGTTAGACGTAGCCAATGTTCATATAGTCCCACCGCTACATTCGGACATAAATAGGATGTTTATCCTAATAAGGAGCAAATAAAATGTATTTTCTTAGACAGTATCTTAAAGGTGTTAAAGGTTCAGGCACAAAGGATATTTGGTCAGGAGATTTCGTTCCTACTGAGAATGAAATATTAGAAACCTTTGGAGATAATGGAAAATACATTGTGTTCCAAAGAGGGAAAGGAATCAGAGGGATGAAGAAGATAGTTGAGTATGGGCCATACACCCCCAATCTTATGATGGAGGATGAAACCCCTAAAAACCGAATGATGTCAGGTTTAAAGATTAAAGCCAAGAGTGATTGGATGCCAAAGGTATTCGCAGCAGAAGGTAAAACTATCAATGTTAAACAACAAATTGATTTAGAAGATTTATCGGATGATGATTTGGATGAGTTGTGGGGTTCTATGTTAAACACCCCTGTTGAGTCTGAAGATGATTTTGATAAGTTTTCTGAAGACACGCAAAAGATTCGCAAGGAAATCAATCGCAGATTAGGTGAGAGACAGTCATTAGTAAGTTCTATGCAAGCCGATATGGGTGACATGGATGATATGGTTGCTGAGAATGATACAATCAGTAAAGCATTAGAAGACGCTCAGAAGTTGGTTGGAGAGGGTCACAGCACCTTAGCCGTTGTTATGGCAGGGGTGACAGGATTGGTTGTAGGTGGTGTTGCTCAAGAAGTAAGGTGGAGCAAGAAAATGACTGAGGCTGAAGAAAGATTGGCTCGTTTAGAGTCTCAATTAAGTGATTTAGCCGAGTCACAAGAGAAAAGAGCCGAGCAGAGAGCGTATGACCCACTCTCAACCAGCAATATTCTTCACAGGTTTAACAGTAGTCAAGGACTTTGAGGTGGCTACATGAATGATAATCAAGATTTTGATGCGCTCCGAAACAATTTGAAAAACCTTAAAGCATCTTTAGAGAATGAAAGGGTTAAAGCCCAAGAAAAATTGTTTTTAGATTTCACCCAGAATGTAATGGGTATGGACATGGAAGATGAGAGAACTATTTTGTTATCTCAAGCCTATATGACTACTGTGAAAGACTTAGCAGATGAGGCCATTGAACTACCTGCGAGATTGCAGAACTTTATTAATTCAGATTTTCTATATACTTTACTTACTTACCGTAATTTGAGATACGAGCGTGAGATAAAAAAGTTTCTTAGGCATTTGAATGATTTATTGGTGACTACTAGCAAAGAAGGAGAAACCCGTGACTTTAAAAGTTTGGAACATTTCTTTAATCGCTCTATAATGGGGGCTTTGGACATAATAGAACCTGAAACTGCTGAAAACCGTGAGGAAATTGTTAGTATGATTGTTAATGCTATCGGCCATCCTTTTAGAACATCAGCATGATGACAGTATAGCATAGGTTAAATACCATGTCTGCCTATTGAAGTTGGTGTTAGTATGGCTTTTGATGATATTTTAGAACCTAAGAGTTCTTCTTACGAAGAAAACCCTGTTTCCCCACCTCGACCGAAACCTGCTCCGAGTGCAAAGACACCTTCAATAGAGTCTTTGTTAGGAGATGCAGATGTTTCACAGTTTGCTAAAAGGATGGGATTGAATGATGATTTGACTAAGCAAGTTCTTGTCCCTTTGTTGGCAGTTTTGGATAAGCATGGGGGCAAGATAATTGACCCTGAAAGCCCGACTACACAAACATTAGTTTCTTTAACTACTTTAGCCAATGAGTTTGGCCCACTTATTCAAGGGGCTTATCAGTATTTCTCAGGCGTTAAAACTCAATTAGATGCGGCTGATGCGGCCTTGTTAGAAGCAAATGCAGCAGCCTTGTCTGCTTCAGAGTTGAACAGCCTGTTTGGAACTGATGATGATATAGGAACAGCACCAGAAGCCGAAAAGATAGTTGAAACCAGACAAGAACCCCGAAACAGCATTCACGATAACGCTCCGAGTGCTTCCGCACCCAAGTCTATCTTAGAATTGGGTAAAGTTGATTATTATTCCCTTTTAGCCAATGATACTATCACCTCGCAAGGGGTCAATGCCGCAGGAAGCGATATTTACCAATCTCAACAAAGAAACTTAGAAATGGAACAGCAAGCGACAACAGGATGGTCTAAATTACCTTCTAAGTCTTCCACTATTGTTCCTCTGGAAAGATTGGCTTCTGAAAACGGGATGACTTCTGAGGAAGTTAAATCTAAGGATAATCAATATAGTGTCAATGGGGGAAAACCCAATGAAACTTCTATTGATTTAATGTCTCCGAAAGCAGCGTCAATTGTGGATGAGGGGAGAAATGACATTCTTTCGGCTATGCGTCAAGAAACCCAAACTCGTAAGATGTGGTCTGCCGACCCTGCCGAAGCCAATCCTCAGATGAGTGCTGAAGAAATAGTAGCCCACATTAAAGCCCAAGCCAGACCTGGTCAGGGTGGTCAGACCTCAACAGATGCTAACAAGATGAAAAGGCCGAGTCGGAACTTTGATGTTTTAGTAGGGGCGAAAGACGCTTTCAATATCGCTGGCGGAGAAAGTTTAGCGGCTAATGCCTTTAAGGTTGATGGGTTAGCAGAGGCTATGGCCGCAGAGAAAAATAAAATTAAGGCAAGTCAAAAAACGACTTCATCACCATTAGGTAATACTGATGATTTTATGATGGAATATTCTGCAAGTCAAGCAGCAGAATTGACTTCTATGGAATCTGAAAGTAGTATTGAAGTTAGTGAGTCAAAATCCGATTGGTCTATCGGTTCAGTTTCGGATTTAAACTCTCAAGAGATAGGGATTGAAGGGATAGAATTGCAGATTCCTGAATTAGATGTAAGTTTAAGTTCTGACTCTGCCACTCACGATTCTGAAGCATTAGATAGGACTCCTAAAAGGAATCAGTTTAGAAGTTCCAATTCTTCGTGAGAGTGAGTAGTGTGAGCATAGTCGGTGGGAATGCTGTTTGGCGGAGATTTATAGTTAATCAAATGCCTGAATGGTTAAAGTGGCTTAAATCTGTTCATCTGCCATCGCACTTAAGACTTTGGACTAAATACTTAGATGCTACATCCCCTAAAAACGCTTACTCAAGAGTTAAAAGAGTAGGTGGTGATGATGAAGAACTACTAACTTTGCTCTTTATTCCTGATAACTCTTTTTGGAAGCAGTTAGAAGTCGAAGTAGGCGAGGAAAAATCTTCCAAGATGTATAGGGTTGCTCTTTCTTTAACGATGGATGATTTCTTGCACGATTTAACTTTGTATGCTCAACAGTTTCCCGAAATACGGAGCATTTATGTTTTACTCAATACCTATCAGGATTGGTTCGATGAGTTTGTGAATTACTTGCGGGCAGACTTGTATCAAGAATGGCAAGAGAAAAACCTACTCTAAATAAGTGGCGAGCCTTCTTATAGTATCTCGGTTAGATTTAATTAGGTGTTCTCATGGTGGCAGTTGGCGACATAATTGAAATCAGCGATGCTAAATCCAAAGAAAAGGCATTTCCCAGAGTTTCTTTATTGGGAAGAAGGTATGAGGTTAAAGAGATTAATCCTTCTTCAACAGGAAGTTTCCCTGCTTTGAAGGCCACACCTTTAAACTATGAATATACTGACAAGAAAGGAAAGTTTTTTCCTACTAGCCCACTTTACAATCCTCAAGCAGATGGTAGCACTTGGGAAAGTTCAGGTCTTAGTCACAAAGGTCGGACTCGCTCTATTAAGCCTAATACCTACTTTGTAGTTCAATCACCGAGTTCTGCTTCATCACCAAGTTCTGCTTCGCCATCCACTTCCGATTCTGATTCTTCTCCTGCTCCTGTATTTGGGATGGCAGGTGCGACACAGGAAGACAGTCCTAAAGAGGAAGTTAAAGAGGAAGTTAAAGACGATTTGCCCGCCGTTGATTTAAGTGGGAAAAGTTCTTCTGTTGAAGAACAGATAGAATTGGTGGCTCGATTGTTTAACAATATTGAGGTGAGAAGTAATAAGCACTTTCAACCTTACCCTAATGACCGTGAGTTGGACTATGAGAAGTTTTCTAATTATCGCATACGATTGGATGAAGATAACGCTAAGGGCATGAGTGTGAGAGTTATATTTTCCTCGCCCATAGAAGACGAAGTTGCTGAATTGAATAAGATGAATGAAACTGACTTTTTCAAGATGCTTACTAACAGTCGCAAAGGAATAGTCAGACAATACACGATTGGAGAGCCTGTGCAAGATGTAGTAAATAGGTCTGGCAATATTTTACCCCTCCAATACTTTAAAAATAACGAGAAATGGAATAATGGTGGTAAGGTAGTTGGAATAACTATTGACTTTGCTCCTGTTATCCCAGAAGCATCTTCAACACCTGAATCGGACTCAGAAGGGGGTGCTGAAGATATGGATGGTTTAAACACATATCCAAGACTCACAATTAACTTAATTGATGATGATGGGGGAGAGTTTTCTCTCATGCACACCTATCAAGGAGATATTCAAGTTTCCTTCCCTGAAGAAGAAAAGGATGAAGTAGTTGAGGAAACTTCTGCGCCTTTTACGTTTGGTAGTTTAATCGCTACTGATAGTATGATAAGTGGTGGGATTTCTGATAGTTCTGATACACCCACATTATCTTTGAATTGGGATGATATAGTAATGATACCTAATTACGACCCTGCCTATAATCACTTTCCTTCCACAGTAAAGGATTATGATATTAGGGCGGTTGTAGGCATAGACTTCAATCACGACCATCCTGTTTTCCGACCTTATGAGAAGCCTTATGTTGTTGATTGGGATAAAGCACCACTATAATGGAGTCGTCTGCAACAGGGTATGTTGAAGCCATTTTTACAGTTTCCGCCCCTAATCTTCCTGAAGGAAGCGTGACTGATAGATTACCTGGTTATTACGGAGAATCCAATCCACCTTATAATCCTGATTGGATGGAATATCCTCGCAAGGTTAGCGTAATTTTACCTGCGGCTGATTCGGATAAGATGCTTATTCCTGCTGATGGTGAGTCTTCTAATGAAGACCCTGTGGCTTTTGAAAGTTGTTCTGAAGTAAAATACTACCAGCATAAAGGAAAATATCGTGACCTACAACTTATTGGCTCAATAAAGAAAGAAAGTTTTAACATGAAAACTTTAGAGAAAGAAATAATCATAACAGATTTAACAGCCACATGGAAGGTTGGAGATGAGTATGAGTTTTCCACTCAGAATATTGGTAAAGACGGTTATCAAAAGTTTAAAGGAGAATTGACAGGTTTAATTGTCAGACCTAATGAATCCAGAGAACCTGCTTACAACTCTGCCAGCGAATCTCGCCGTGAGAGAAGACTTCAAGCCACAGAGGAGAAAGACTCTGCTGATATATTCTATGGAAAGGACGAGGGAGATAGAAGTGGAAAGAGTTTTATCATCGTCTTGAAGAATGAGAAAGACACTCCTTACTCTGGACAGATTATTAGAGTTAAATTAGGTGGTGATGAATAATGAGTGAAGAAGAACAATTACAATTTTTAGATTCAAGAGTTGATTACTTAGACCCTATTCTCCAAACAATCATGGCTAATTATGGTTCTGATTCTGTGGAAATAGTGACTAATGTGGATATTGAAACTATAAACGCTTTGACGGATAGTGCAGGAAAAAGAAGGCAATTCATTGAGTTCGTCAATTCTGATGGTGTTATGGAGATAAACAGTAAAAACTCAGAAGGTGTGGATAAAAGTGTCACACTTTTCTCAGGTTCAAAATCAGCAGATAAAAAATCTCGGATAATCACATCTTCAGGTCAGTTAAAGAACCTCAATGATGATGCTAATTTGGAAAACACTTTGACAAAGAAGTTGGACAGATTTGGTGGTGGTGGTGAAACCCCTGGAGGAAGTGGAATTGAGAAAGCATACATTAAGAGGATTAGGGAGTATATGGAAGCATTAAGTTCGGTATTCGGTTTCAACTCACCTCAAGATAAGGAAATGTTCGTAGCCGCTTGGCTTTCTGAGAATACAACCACTCGTTTAAGCGGAATACCAGGAACAGGTAAAACCACTTTGATTGAGTGTGCTGCATTACTGTTCGGAAACTCTTACGGTTTTATTGGCGACCGTAATGACCCGTTAAACCAAAAGTGGGATTCTGCAAGAACAAATGATGAAGTTCTCAATTGGGAAGACCGCCGATTTTTGGAAGACTCTTATCGCTATCCATTTACATTCATTTACAACACTTATCCGCAAGGTAAGTTTGGTAAATCTTTGAGAGAGATAAACCAGAACTCGGCAGAGTTATTTGGATTAGAAGCAGGTATAGGCGGAAAACTTTCTAATAATTATTTCCATATAGCAGTTGAAGCCATGAAACAGAATATGATACTCTTGGTAAGGAAAGATGGTAGTCCCATAGTAGTTCAAGGGAATGGAGATGAAAAGAAATCAAAAGATGGTTGGCTAAGGTGGCCACCAATGGGAATGGAAAAGGGCGATAAAAATAATCAAAACTTTGATTACTATCGCTGTGTCACTTTGGAAAGCCTTTTGGATAAATGGTCATTATGCACTTCAGGAGATGAAGGGATGGCCAAATTATACTCTAAGTCAGGAGATTTGTTAGAAGGAATCATGGAAGTAATAATGAAAGTTAAGAATCGAGAACTGAGCGAAAGAGATGCTTGTGGATTGATTTACTATGATGAGAGAATCAATAGTGAAGTGGGCAGAAAGAGAATTGACAGCGAAATGAGAAACGAGATAGGTATGGCTAAGGTTGATAAGGACAAGAGGGCAGAACAATTGCTTTACGGTGTTGATATTACCTCTGAAGACGCTCAATTCGGAACAACTTCTGGATTACAATATCGCTTCAAACCGTTTCCGCGTCCTATCGTGACCCAACCTATCAAGTTCTTCAACGAAGTGAATAGGTCACAAGCGTCTGTGGAAGACGCTATACTTGGTCTGATTGCAGAAGGTGAAGTGGAATATCGAGGTGAAGTCTTTACCTCACCATCTTATACTGCGTTCATGGACACTAACCCTCATGTGGGTGGAAACGACTTGGCATTTACCGACCGTATTGATATGGAACTTCTTTTCCCATCTGCTTTGCTTGACCAGAGATACAAGATTCTGAAAGGTCGTTTAGGTGAGAAAGCATCTTCTGTGAGTCCTCGCTTGCGTCTATTGGACATGATTATCGCTAACGATATTCAACCTATGCGATACGAACAACTTAAGAAGATATGGAAGAACACTAAAAAGGTTGAGTATGTTAAAGACGGCTACAACGCTTTAATGGATATTTCCATCATATCAACCTTGTTCTCTCAGAGATTCGGGGTGCATGAACCTAATGCACAAATAGCCCTTTCCTTCCAAAGTCAAAGTTTAATTCATAACAGAAGGTCTGGCGACTATGCAAAGAGTCTTATTCCTGTGAATAGTTCAGGGTATTTCATTGACGCATCCATTTCTGAAAGCAAAACTTACAGAACCGATTTGGAAAAGAGCCAACAAGCGATTAACAGAAGTCACGGTGCTATGGCATTGATGGACAGAGTGTTGGCGATGAGATTCACTAACAGTCTTGCTAAATTAGCAAGGTCATTGGCTTACCTTCGTGGAAACCAATATGTCACTCGCAAAGAGGTAATGGATTGCTTGCCGTATGTAGT
>Ga0164321_10000011_pt1 | contig 30954 bp, 30 predicted proteins | sample GuaBasSediGuay12_FD_121799 | JGI IMG/M metagenome (GOLD analysis project Ga0164321, IMG submission 121799) | Subseafloor sediment microbial communities from Guaymas Basin, Gulf of California, Mexico - Guay12, Core 4567-28, 21-24 cm | ecosystem: Environmental > Aquatic > Marine > Hydrothermal... | reverse complement strand
TAAAAGGTAAAAATACCAGATTTTTTGCACCTAACTCTGGGTTTCATGGGGAATTAACCCCCCATCACTCCTTAGAGTAAAGTTCCTTAGCACGGTTGTAAAGTGCAGAACCCTTTCGGATTGGTTCAAAACCAGTGATTCCCAAATCTTTACGAGCCATACCCACTGCATCAGACCAAGATTCTGCTCTCTTGCTCATTCTCCAAGGCTTATCTTTGCCTTTGGGCTTGGAAGTATCAGTGGAAATCTTGCCTTTGGGTTTGCGAGAAACACGCTTGGAAGTAAATTTCTTGGTCATTTCTCTATCAATGTCGTATTCATCCATTTCGGCTGCAAAAGATTCTGCGGGAGTGGTGGTTCCTGAATCTGAAACTTCGTATCCTTCTGGAGTGGCTTCAGGAGTGGCTACATAATCTTCGGGATTAACAGCATCATAGCCTGATGGGGTTGCTTCTTCAGCCGCCATATCAGCACTACCGGGTCCAATAACGACTCTCATATCATCGCCCAAATCTTGAATAAATCCTGTGGCTTCAGAAACAACAGGCAAATCCAGAACACGGTCAATAACTGGGGTCTTCTTCATCTTGCCCAGAAGAATGCCTACACCCATGGTAAGTGGAACAAGTCCGAGAACTCTACCGACAGTCACGCTCTTGCCACCCAATACTGGGACCATAGCAGGAACAGTTCCTAATTCATAAACCAAATAGTCGGAAAAACGAGTGCTAAAGAAACCTGCACCAATAAGCAACAGGCTTCCACCCACAGTGTATTCATTCAAAATTTTCATTTAATCATCTCACATTGGTAGTTCAAGTGGTGCGTTTGAACGCAGTTCAATACCGAATGGGTCAATGCCAGTTAGTGTAGCAACACCCATTAGTAGTGGCACAAGTCCCATAGTCTTGCCCCATGTCCAGTTCAGTCTGCCGGTCCAGCCCCAAGGCTTGGTCATCCAAGACTTTTCAGAAGCAAAACCAACGAAAATTGCACCAGTGAGTAGAAGGCTACCACCGATGGTCCACTTGTTCAACAAAGTTCCAGTTACATTTCCAATCATTTATATCACCTTAATATTGTCCCATTACTGCACCAGTGCCTTCAGCACTGACCATGTGGCGACCAACAACTCCTGTCTTGGCCCCCTCTGCGTAATAGAAAGTCACTCCACGGCCCGAGTTAGCCGCAGATGGCATAACATGGCTCAAGTAGGTATCAGCCTCGGCAGATGTTCCGGGCTTCATGTATGAACCAAATTCATCATAAACGCTACCTGTTTGGTTAGCGTAAGCATTTCCGGGGACTGACATGGTAGCCATTTCAGCACCGTAGGAAACAGGAGGTTGTGTGCTGGCTGAAGCAGGGTAGCGGGAAGCGATAAATGCGTTCTGTCCGCCAAGTCCTTCTGCAATTGCACCACCAACATCAACGCTGGTAATGTATGCGCCAACTTCATCTTCTACAGCCGAAGGTGTAGTAGAGGATTCAGGAGTTCCACCGCCATAGGCTTGTTCAACACCGCCAGTGGCTGAAACTTCTTCAGCACCGAGGTTGAAATCTGCGCCGTGGCCCATAGGTGAGCGAACCAGATGAGAATACATTGGTTCCTTGCCAACGCCTCTTTGCTTCATTTCCAAAGTTGCAGCAACGAATGGTTCTTGGTCGCCAGCGAATTCGCCAGCAGCCGTTGTTCCGCCATCTGATTCAACAGGTTGCATCTCTCCTTCTTCTCCTTCTGCATTCTTAATGTCGGAGTAGGAATAACCTGCTCCTTCAGGAGTAATACCTTGTTGTCCGATAACATTTCCGCTACCAGATTGAGGGAGGCTTTCAGCACCCAGCATCAATCCGCTAAGAGTTCGGAAACCGGGGACATTCATAAGAGCCAAGGCTTGACCAACACCATAACCACAGAGAACAATTCCACCGACCTTGGATGCAAGAGAGTATTCGCCCATGCTTCCGCTTCTAACAATAAGTGCGGAACCAAGTCCAAAGGTTGCGGCCATTCTTAGTCCATTTCCAACGACTCTTCCAGCCTTGTAAAATGGGATGATTGTTAGGGCTGCACCCAAAACATTGGCTACAACTACACCAGCAATCCCGATATAGGTTTCTTTATCTGTGAGAGTAGAAATTGTATTATCTACTGCTCCTTCTACTGTGGTCATCATGTTTATCTCTCCGTGTTTTTGCTATTTAAGTTTGTCTAAAGGCTCCGTGATGTTTTAGTGTAGGTTCCGTTGGCTGGCATCTTAGTGGGTGGCTTGTTAATCAACCCTGCCGAGTTTTGGTTGAACCCTTGGGCTGCAGTGTTTTGATACACTTGAGCCTTGGTCACTGGAGCGGGAATTACTGAATCTCCCATGAAGGTATGGTTTCTTTGTTTGGAAACTCCTCCATAGGATTCGGCCAAGTTCATTTCTAATTGACCGTTGTTAAAATTACTGGCATTGACGGGTGCGGTGCCAGCAATCTCGGAAGTGTCGGCTACTGTGAGTCCTCTTTGAAGAGAAGCAATAGAAGTATCGCCATTCAAAGTGGAAACAATTTTAGAAGCGATGGCTTGTTTGGTATCATAGCCAATGTTTTCATCGGTTTCTAAAGCAGTAAGGAATCGGTGTTCGGAACCTTTGCCGTATTTGACGATAACAATTTGGTTATTGTTTTCGGGTTCGCCTTGAATCTTGCGGAAGAATCTTCCCAAGAGTGAGGGTTGTTCTTGAGCAGAGGCTACACGAGTTAAACTCCACATGGAATTTTCGGGATTCCACTCCAAAGACAAATCACCAAAAGATTCGGTAAAGGCTGGGGCGGTAATTGGGCGGCTTTCTTGTAGAGTCGCACGAGCCCCAGCATTGGGTCGCATTTCCGCCAAAGTTAGTCCAAACATTTCATCAACTGAAGATAGAGTTTGTGGCAAAGCCTTGAGGGTATATCCTGCGCCCATGGTTTCAGTTACTCCGTGCATGGCAGAATCCATAGGTGAACGCTTGAGTTCTCGTTGAATGGCTAAATCCAAATTCATAGGGGACACTCCGTATGTTAAATTAGTGGCTTTTGCTATTTAAGTTTATTCAGAAAGCGGCAAAGCCGTTGCGGGGGAAAATGGTTTCAGCATTGAACCCTACTACTCCCTCGGTAGAACCCGCATAGGTATCATATTTAGCCGCCGCCTTTTGGTTAAACCATGTGTCTTTAATCCAATCGGGAATATTTACGGTGCGAGTGCCACAAGAATTTTTTCCACAAGAACCAATCTCAAAAGCACCATAGACCCATTCGGGACAAGAGCCTTCACAGGCATCAGAGTTTTCAATAAACACAAAGTTGGGGATGGTGATATTCACAGTATCAGTGAACTCACAGGTTTCCGACCATTCTCCCAGAGAGACCTCTACGCCCGCAATACTCGCACCACTATCATAATCTCGGTCAAACTGAATAGACAAATCTAAACTGGCAATACCTCGTCCCATGTTAGCAAAAGCATCACGGGTGACCTCAAACTCAAAAATGTTATACTGACCCAGATAATTAGTTCTCCAATTATTTCCCGCTTGTAGACCATTATAGCGATATTCTTTGTTTTCGCCGTCCCATTCCAGTGTAGCATTGTATCCTGTGCGGGGCATGATAGAGGCTTTCACTACTCCAAGTCCTTGAGAGATTCCAGAGGGAAGTGCTTCCCAATTATAGTAAGAACCAGATTTCCAACATTTCTTGGGACTGGATTGACGAATCATGCCTTGAACATGAACTTGGATAGTGAATTTATTTCTCTTAATCCACTTCTGGGGTTTAACCACTTTAACTCTAATGGCGGCTCCATCGCTCATGGGATAAATGGGTGAACACTCACATTCATTTAACCAGCCTTCTGATTCTCTTAATTTTGTGCCTCCTCCTTGCCAACCCCAATCTTGTCCTCCGTGTATGCCTCGGGTGATGTCTAAGCCTGTGGCTAAATAAGGTTCTAAACACTCATCGCTACAATCTTCTATCTGTGCGGCAGGGCAGTATTCTTCTTCTGGACTCCAACCACAACTGGTAGTGTAGAGGTCTTTAGCGGCTCGCCATTCTAAATTAGTGAGTCCTGCTCTGACAAAACTGGGTTGGTTAGCATCATCTAAACTGGAATCTCCAGTATCATCATCTCCCGATTCGGGAGATGTGGTCTTAGAATAGAGCCATGCTCCCGTGCCGAGAACTCCAACGGCAGCCAAAAGCCATGTGCTATCCACCGCTATCACCTACGCAGTAGGAATAAGGGGGTCATAACTGCCAATCCACAGGCAGCGATTAAGCCCCATGGTGTTTCGGATTCGGGGGTGTTATCTCTCATTTGTATTTCTTCAATGACGGAAATGGCTTCCGAAGCATTACGAGGAATCAAAGGTAGAACTTCCATGGGCGGGGCTTTCTCCAATTCTCTACGAGTGGTTTCTACATCACCGTTGCGATAGTTGAGTCGGCTCCAAAGTGCAGAACCAATTTTAATCTGCCACGGTTCAGCCACTCCTCTGCCACCATTGGCTGCTTTTAGAGATGCTTCAACACGAGCCAAACACATTTGACCTCGCAAATAATCGGGGGATTCGGAATTAGGGAACAACCATTCTTCATATTCAGCCAGAGGCATAGATGCAACTCGCTGACTTAGGGAGTGGGCAGCATAAATGTCTTTGTATTTATCTTCAGCAACTACAGGCTCTGGGGCTTGAAAAACTTCTTCGGGAACTGGAACTTCCACAACAGGTTCAGCAGGTTCGGGGGATTCTTGGAAAGGTTCTTCTGCGGTGGGGTCAGCAGGTGTTAATTCATCATCAGGGATTGCCTCTGAAATATTCATTTCTCCTGCGGGTGCAACTTCTTCATGTTCTGCTGACTTTTCCTTTTTGGCTAAGATTGCCTTTTGCAAGGCTTCAGGAAGGTTCTTCTTTTGTGATTCAGATAGCCCTTCACTGGATTCTGCAGCCTTTTCGCTGGATTCGGATTCGGAAGGGAACTCATTAACGATAGATGTGTCTGTTTTACCTAACTCATCTTGAAGTTCCATCAACTCTGGAGTTTCTACAGCATCAGCCATATCTTTAATTGTGGCTTCTTGTTATTTAAGTTTTGGGTCAGAACCAAATGTGCTGGAAGGTTTCTTCCCAATCAATTTCTTGGGAATCTACAATTTCTATTTGCAGGTCATTTCCATGAACACTTCGCAACTGTTCCGCAATCCATTCAGGTGATGAAGCCACAACCATCCATGCAGAGGTGTAAAAACGAGGTTGGGATTCTAATTGTAGGAAGGCAACTTCAGTAGCATTTGCACGGGTAGCCGCAGAAATACGGGTAATAGTGGATTGTTTCTCGGGCGGCGCAATTGGGTTCTTATCACGAGGGTCAATTTGCTGCAAGTGAAACTCATAAGGTGCAACCAAAAATCTGGGTCCAAGTGGTGTAGAACGAATCAGTCCTGTGAAAGCATAGCCTGTGATTGACTCTGGATGTTCTACGGAGATTTCTTCGGGGTGAGCAAAAGCAAAAGGTCCCCAGTGTGTGAAATGGGCTGGCAAGGTTTCGCTCATAAAATCTTCAGTCATGAACCAAAATTAGGGGCATACCTATTTAATGTTTTGGATTAAAAAGGAATCATGTCCCGATGCCAATAATGTCCATCGCCAATGAAAGTAGGAATTTGTTGCCAAAATAACATAGCCGCAAGGAAGGATAACATAGCCACATTCCAATTAGATTTAATGGCTTGGTAGATACCCAAGGCTAAACACCCAAAAAATCCGACTACAAAACCTACGGAAATAAGTTGATTTACCCTAAAATTTACATTGCGAGGTAATTCCATGCCTAACACTCCTTAGTTCTACGCCCTAATAAAAATCCGCCTACGGCAGCAAAGACTGATAGCATCATTCCTGCACCTGTAAAGACAATAATGTGTTTCTTCAATTCTTCAATTGCTTCAGCAGGGAATATGGGTTCTTCTTTCTGTGAAGAGCCAATTGAGGGAGCAGGTGTATCTGTTGCGATTAACGCTGGAAGAGCCGGTCCGGGAGTCCATTTTTCTGCTCCAAAAGTTCCTGTGAGTTCAAAATATCGGGACTCTAAAGATTGCAAATTATCTAAATCTTCTTCAGAGGGATTTTCCATATCTTCAATCTCTAACATCTGAACCATAATTTCATCTTCTTCCGCATCAAGTTTTAGTTTCTCGGTAGCGACACGAGCATATTCTTGGGCATCTTCGTAAGATTCACCTTGTTCCAGATATTCATCCATAATAATATCGGTAATATTTCCGGGCAAAATGGTTTCAGCATCCCAATTGAAATCCTCAACATCAACCCATCCCTCATCATCTTCTTCTAATTCGTTTTCAAAACATTGATAACAAGTAGTATAGAGTGTTGTTGGGTGTTGATTCAATGCCCCTGCAACAAACATCTCTCCGCAAACATCACAGTCCGACAAATCATCCTCATCATATTCATCTTCAGCAGCAAATCCAAGAAAATCTCTAATTTCCTCTTTATTATCTTCAGTTAAATTAGTAATAGGGACTTCATCGTAATCATCTCCTGATAAAAACGAAACATATTCGTGGACTCCTAAATACAAACCTTCGGCTCCATCATGAATGTAATTCCAATTATCTGGGTCATCCATAGGTTCATCACCACTCCAAACCCACCATTCTCCGTAGGTATCAGTAAGTATTTTATCGGCAATATCGCCTTCATATCCTGCAGGGAAGGAACTCTCACCAAAAACTTCTTGCCAGTCTTCAGACCTGAATCCCATCATAGAAATACGAGCAGGAATCACTACCATTTGGTTGCAAACATCACAACATCTTCCTGTATCTGAAACTGGAGCGGGGTTGTGTCCATAACGACCCACATCATCTCCACAAAAACAGCAAGCATTATCAGACATATTTATCACTCGGTTGTTTCAGGTTCTTCTTCTGGCTCCTCGGGTTCTTCTGATGCAGCATCAGAAAATCTCTTGGCAACCAAAAATCCTGAAACAACACCAGCAACAAGTAGTGCCATCTTGGTGTAGCGGTTAGATTCTACTTGCCCAAATTCTTGGGCTTTCATGGTTTCAGCCGAGCCATACCATTGAGGAACACCTTGTCCAAAAGTAGAGGAATCTTCGCCATAGGAGTTAGGGTAGAATCCATCATCAATAGCGGGCATACCAACTCCAGTAGGTAGTTCTTCTGCACTACCATACCATTGTGGAACACCTTGTCCAGAAATTGAAGCAGAGTTTTCTCCCATACCGTTGTAGGCTTCTTCGGCAGAGCCATACCAAACAGGAACACCTTGGTTAGAAACAGATGCCGAATTTTCACCAAAGCCATCAGTAAGTGGTCCAGTGTAATCTCCTAATTCTTCGGCTTGGTATCCCATAGGTGTAGAATCCCAGTTGCCAACGGCTTGTCCCAAAACTGAACCATCGGTGCCGTAAATAACTTCGGCTTCCATAACCATTGGTCCTTTGGAGTTGCTTCCGTAATATTCGGGAACACCATATCCACTACCTGCGGCGGAATCTTGAGTGAAATCTCCGACTGTGTGGTTGAAGTTGAAGCCTTCTGCCTCAAAGTAGTTTTCTACATCGGCACCTGTATCGGCAACTTCGTAGCCTTCAGGAGTAGCCTCGGGTGTTGCCACATAATCTTCGGGATTAACATCATTGTAAGAGGAAGGTGTGGCTTCTTCAGCCGCATAGTTTTCAGCAGAGGATTCTTCAGTTTCAATACCTGCAGTGGTGTTGATGGTGGAAATAACTTCATCTTGATTGTAAAGCAAATCTCCGACACCAAAAGTTCCGGGGCTCAAATCTCCTGCTTCTGCAGCGGTGGAAATAGCCTCGTAAGATTCTCCGACACCATTTAGCATGGTATAACTGCCGGGAATGGAATATCCAGTTCTTTCACCACGAATATAAGTTCTAATTTCTTGGTTAGCCAAACGGTCTAATCCCAAGACACGACCCATGGTGACTTCACCAGAGTCCTCAACACGAGTTCCAATTCTTTGAGGTCTGTAGCCGTGATTATCTGTTTCTCCCATGTAGTAGAACAAAGCACAAGGATAGAAACGAGATTTGTCAGCATCGTCCATTCCTGAATATTGTTCTGGCGTTACAATAAAAGAGTAAGGATAAAAGTTCACGGCAGAGTCAAAATCTCCTGCGTGACCCCAATAATCATCGGATGTGACCAATAGCATTTCTGTAGCGACATTTTGTGGCATATCAAATTCTCCTTAACATTGTTTCAAACCCGCCCGATTTTGGCACCGCCTTTACTTCGGTGTCAGAAACACGGCTTAGAATATGTGTGTTTCTCCAGACACTTAAGTTTTGCGTCATACCAGTCATACTATCAATATAACCAGAATCAACATCAGGGGCGAGTGAGAGTTGGCCTTCACGACCATTTAGATTTTCGGAAACTGAATTGCGGCTCAAATCTCCGAAGCGGTTATCACCTTGGTATGGTGATTCAACTTCCTTAAAATCCACTGCTTGTGGTGGAATCATAGAAACTAAGTAGGGATAGTTGTGGTTCACTTCAGGAGGAACCAAAGGTGGAACATCTCTACCCGAGTAATCAATTCCTGTGGTTGCAGTAGTAGCATTATCTAAGGAACGAGGGAAATTGTTCTTTCTTTGCTTGAATGGGTCAGTGGAAACTGCGTATTCCAAGTATGACTTTCCTTGACCGGGTGCCATAGCGTTGAAAACACGGTTGTTTTCTTCCGCCTCATATTGAACCATGGCTTCATCACTTAGGGTGAATCCATTATCGTAAGGATTGATATAACGAGGTTGAACATCAGAAACTCCGGGTCCAAATGGGTCAGTATTAACAATCATGTTAGTGGATTGTAGGTCCAAAAATTTGTAGCCCATAAATGATTCGGAAAGAGAATCAGGAATAACATCTACGGTGACTCCTGAACGCTCCACTTGAATCTGTTCTAAATCTGCGTAGGTAAATTGGTCAGCACCAAATACCTTTTGTTTAACTCCAAATGGGTTGAGAATTCCAATGGCTGCAACAACTAATGCACCCAATCCGAACATACCCATTGGTGAACGAAGCCAACTCATGTAATTATATTCCTCCGTTTTGATATTTAAGTTTAATCAATAATCTTCTTCCATGGCTTGTGAATCTACTAAAGCATTTTTATCCAATTGAGATAATTTTGGGGCGGTGATAGCGGAAGCCACTACGGATTCTACATAGTCCATTACAGCATCATGTTCTCCCCAGACATCTTGGGAAATTGGTAATGGTGATGGTCGGTATAACTCCATGCCTACTGGAACTGCTTGGCTGGTCCATTCAGGAGGGGTCATACTCATACGAGATTCTATGGAAAGTTCATCTTCAATGTGAAGTGTAGATTGCGGATTAACTTGTTGATGGTAATAAGACTCGGCTGAAAATTCTTGGGTCTTTGCCCAATCTGCATCATGAGAAACGAAAATCAAAGCGGTCTTCTTTTCTTCGGTAGTCCAATTATTAGGGTGGAGCGCATCTGGGGGCCATTGAACCAAAACTGTAGTAGGATAAACTCTTACCACTCGCCCCAAAGTTAAACCGCCTCCATCACTGGTGGGTCTACTAACATTGACTACATCTCCGGGTCGCCATGATTGTCCTTCGGGAGCCAAAGGATTTTCCATAACAGTGGTTCCAACTTCACGGAAAGTAGAAACAGGATATACCAAAGAATTAACTTCGCTTAACACCTGATTCCAAAGTTGTTGTTGCGTCAAAAAATCGGTATTTTCTAATAATTGTTCCGAATAAACTCCTTCAGCACTATCAGAATTAATTTGAATAACAATACCTAATTTATTAGAAGCATCAGAAGAAACTTGTTGTGTTCCAATTCCCGTGCTAAATCCCGTCCAAACTCCTGTGGGAATATATTGAATTAAAGTATAGGGTCCGATTTTTTCTTTCTTAAATTCCGTCCAACCTGAACTGGTCCATCGGCGGGGCTCTAAATTTACACCTAATGGTCTTAAGCCACGAACCACAGAAATTAAACTCAAATTAATCCTCTCCTTGCGATAAATTGCTCTCTGGATTTGGCACGAGCATTCTCAATAGCCGTGAAATTGGTAATAGGCAAATCTACTTTCAAGTCCACAATGGCTAAGGGTAGAGGCTTATCCACATAAATTTTGGGCTGTGGTTGATTTTCAAAACTAATTTCTACTGGCATGGTGACTGGTGCTTCAAAGACCTTTTTGCCTACCCAATCGTTGGCTTGGTCTTTCCAGTTAGCATTACTGCCATTGTAGATTAAATCTTGGTATCTTTCAGTAGAACGGCGACCATCGCTCCAAATTACTTCGGCACCATCCCAATGAGTATCATAAATAATGCCTTTATCCGTGTAATCAGCAATAGCGATAGAAGTCACTAAATCTCCGGGTCGGAAATCACGCATGATTATGGTTTAGTGCTGTTGCTATTTGAATATTCACTTGGAACCATTGGTCTTGCCCATGTAATAAACCGAACCAATCATGATTCCGCCTAAAATTGCATAGCCCAAATTTTCTCTAATCCAATCATTGAAAGCCGAAGCCAGATTCTTGGCTATGTCTAATCCAGTAGGTGCTTCAGGTTGAACTTGCATACCGGGAATGTTTTCTTGTTGTTCCGTCATTTCTGGTTCTTCTTCTTCGGCAGAAAATTCTTGGGATTCAATGCCCAATTCAGCATCATTGTAGTTAGTCATGGGGATAGAATCTCCAAATGCTCCAGCATAAACGGTAAATCCATCTTCCATAGCCATAACGGTATCTCGGGGATTAGGTGGATTCATTCCAGCACTCCAAATGTTTTGGGTATCACGGGTCACGAAATTATTTTGCATTCTGGTCATTTTTTATCCCTCAAACGGTGGTATATACTTGGTCATCAGCAGGTCGCCATGACGCTAACGGATTGTAAGAAACCGAATAATAATCTGGGAATTGATATTGTGGACGAGCATCGTTGGCTACATCGTAAAGTCCAATTCCATGTGGTTGATGAGAAGAAGCATAACTACCATCATAATAACGGGGGTTAGTGGGCATAGAATCCATATTATTAGGAACTGAAAATGGTGAATAATAAGGTCCATATTTTTGAGGAGTCAAATCATTCCAAGGTTGCATAAAAACATAATTATCGTTAGCACCTACACCTTCTGCACCCATAATATCTTCTGCACCCTCTACAATTGTGGGGTTCAAACGGGCTAACTCACCATCTGATGCGGCATGAACATCTTGGTTCATTTCGGAACGAAAAGCAGTTTTCTTTTTCTTGCCACAACCGCATCCGCCTTGGGCTTCTTTGGTTTCAGTTTCTTCTTCCGAAGTTTCCTTGTTTTTAAGGTGTGATTGCATGATAATTACTGCTGCTGACAATAAAAATCCGCCCGCAAATGGAATCAACTTATAGGACTTCATCAAACACGGCCTCCAGTGATTAAACTGGTCATGTTGCTAACAGTCACGGGAGGAACTCCTCCATAAAGTTCGTTTAGAAGAATGTTGTCTTTTTCACGAACAGTCATATTTTGGGCAACCATGCCGCTAAATGCCATTCTCATTTCATCCCATGGGACTCCTGTATCCAAGGCTTTAGATTGAAAGTTAGGTAGGTTTTCTATACCAAATTCTTCCTCTTCGGATTCTTTGACAGTAGATGCAACTTCAGAAGTTTCTGGAGTTCTTGCGGGGGCAGTGACTTGGAAATACTTCAAAATTCCTACCATAAGCATGGCAACACCGCCAACTACAAAACCTGCCATTAGTTTTTCATTCATAATTTCACCTCTTGCCTCTTCTTTCTCTGCTCTGGGCTGGAACGAAGGGATAACCTACAATTCCTGCGGGATTAACGAATCCTCCACGAGCCTTAGCACCCAATGAGCGTTCTGCTAATTCGGTGTCTGGAACTGGTCCAACTGCTGGAGTTCCCATGCCTCTCTCTTGATACCATGCGGCTCCAGAGTTAGCGTAGCGGGTAGTGTGTCCTCCTGATTTAGTCCAAGAACCTGTGCGGTCGCCATTTTGATAAACTTGAGAACGACCGTATCCACCGACACGACCTTCTGAATATCGGCGTGGTCCAGACTTGGTTCCACGGGTCTTACCACGAACCTTGGGAGAGGCTCGCTTTTGCTTGACACCGAAGTGTTTGTAAATCTTGGTCCCTTCTTCAATGCCATACTTAGAAACTAAGCGTTGAATAATAGTGAGGTGACGACCATTCTTATCTCTTTTACGAGCCCCAGAAAGTGCGGAACTTAAGGTAGATGGTCCTTCATACTCGGCAGCATACAATTTCTTGGCTGCACGGCGAGCGTAATCTTCAGCATCATCATAATCTTCGCCTTCATCAATGAATTCATCCATGATAAAATCGGTGGCGGTGTTATCTTGAACTGAAATATAAGCATCTTCATCAAACATTACATCTGGACCTTCTGCCATAAAGGAATCAATATCAAAACCAGAATCGTGGCTAACATAGCCTGTGTTATCTGGTGTTTCCGAAGGACCTACTGGTGTGTAATAATCGTGGGGAACATGACCGTGGGTTTCACCTTCAGCACGAGCGAAAACATTTTGGTGTCCTGAAGAATTGAGAGAGGCAGAATCAAAATCACCTGAACCCCAAGTAGAGGTTAGTTGATTGGTTGATAGTCCAACATCACTTAGAGAGCCTGAGCCAAAACCACCTGCGTATTGGGTTTCAAAGGTCTCAGCATCAAAATCTTCATCTTCATGTAGAATCATGTTGCCTTCTCCATCATCAGACCATGTTCCGAGTCGTCCGTAGCCTTTCCATGCGATAGTATCTAAGACATCTTCATACATCTTCATATCAACATCGTGTAATTTATCAATGAGTTCTCGGGCATTGAGTGTAATATCACCATCAGTCATAAGAATCTTTTCTTCGTTTTGATATTTAAATTTATGGGGACAGGTCTAATTTCCAACCATACCAATATTTGCCTGACATCCTATCCCAAAGTAAATACCAATTAAAAATATAGAGGTCAGCACAATGCTCACAATCAATATGTGGTTTGGTGTCTTCTTGTTTCAAGTCGCCCACAATTGTTCCATTACCACAGGGACAAAGGCGGGTTTCACTCGGCATCTAAATCATCACCATCGGCTTCGGCTTCTGCCTCGGCTTCAAGTGCATCACAAACTTCATTAAAATCTTCGGTATGGAGAGCATCATCAACATCGGATGTGACTAAACCATATCCTGTGCCAGTAATAACACTCACAAAGAATGGTAAAACATGATAAAAGGAACTTAGGTGTGTTCCTGTGTATCGGGAATAACCGAACAGTAAGGCTGAAAGAACGGTTCCCGCACTAACACCAGTTAGAATTCCTTTTGAAACTCGGGATTGATGCTTGGTTCGTAGATAACTCGCCAAACCTGCATCACACAAACTTTGCGCTTCTGCTTTGTAGCGAGATTTCATGGATTATGCCTCCGCTTAAACTACGGAAGCACCCTGCACATCTTTCTTTAGTCCCAATGGGTCAAATCCGACCAATACTGCGACACCAAGTAGTGTGACGAGTGCGCCACCAACTTGTAGAAGTGTGATTCCTCCAACGAGAGGAGTTGTAAAGATTCCTGCAGTGCCACCGACAGCAGCCATAAGACCTACGATTACCAAAGAACCGCCAACAATCATCTTCATCATTTTTACTCACCCACCATCATAGAGTCAGAACCGCCGAAGCAACACTTCATAAGCATACAAGCACCGCCGACTGTTGCGACTACGCCCAATGCCTTGAGTGGTGTTACACCCATAAACAAGTTCATGCTACCAAATTCATCTCTGCTAAAGAATGGAACCAAATTAAATTGGTGGATACCAATAAGAACCATAGTCGTGCCGAGAACAATCTGTCCAGTTTTTCCAGTTGTCCAATTACATAGTTTGTCAATCATTTTTTTCACCTTACTTACTCATTCCTACTGTGCGTCCGTTGAAGTTTGCAACTCCTCCGACCTTGCTGGTGCTGTTGAGCATACCGCCCATGTCAGCACCACGGATTGGTGGAGCCACATATTGTGCTTCAACCTTGATAGGCTTAACGGGGCCTACAAGTTTGCTCACATTAGGAATCTTGGGTTGTGTAGATGCTGGCATAACCGGCAACTCACGAACAGGAATTTGTTGTGGGGTCACTGGGACAACAACTTCAGGTCCTGCCTTGAAGAATTGGCGAGGGTTAGTTGGGCGGATGCCTACTGCCTCTGCCTCAAATACGGGGTCGCCACCAGTGTTAGCCTGTGGTTGGTGAGCGTTAATTTGACCCATTAATTTTTCGGGCTTAACTCTTTCCAACTGGGAAACATCTGGACCTGAATCAAAGTTATACAATTCAAGCGGGGAAGTGGGTCGCAAATATTGACCCTCTGGGGATAGACCATCCCAAGTCAAATCATAGTCAGCAAGGTTGTAATCTTGCGACAGATAGGATTGGTCCAGTGAAATAGCGGGGGCGGAAACAGGTGTTGGAGCAGGTCTTGGTCCATTTGGAACAATACCTTGTCCATATCCGCCACCCATTAGAGTTTCATATTCGCTCATAGGCTTGGATTCAGGAACTGCAATTTGAGGCATATTGATTACAGGTGCCGCAGGGCGAGGTCCAACTTGAGTTAGTCCTTGTGTAATCAATTCACGAGCATTGTGCGCTGGTAGTGTATCTCTGGTAAGTGATACCTCATCAAACGAGGGCATATCTGCCGTGTAGGGTAAATCAGGTAGGACAGTTCCTTTTCCGAGCATTCTTGCCATGTTAATCTCTCCGTGTTTTTGCTATTTAAGTTTATTCTATTATTTAGGCAGTGGATATTGCCCAATATGCTACGGCAACTACGGCAAATCCACCAATAACTGTGAGGGCCATCTTTCCAGCATCACCCATGGAAGCAGATTCTTCGGATTCTTCGGATTCCTCCTCACCCTCTGCTCTCATAGTATGGCTACCAACTTGTTCGGCTGCACCATCTTCTACATCGGATTCACGGTTGCGTTGTTCCAGAGTATCATCTTTCTCGTCTTTAGATTCAACAGTCATCTCTGAACGGGAGTCAAATGCAGGGTCCATAATTTGAGTAAATGGATTTCCAACATTCGCCATTGAATTTAGATGATATGAACGAGTAGCACCAAAAGTGCTGTCTTCCCAAGGATAATATCCAACAGAAGTATTTACATCAAAGTGAACAGGTCGGTTCATGTGGCTATCTTGAGCAAGCGTCATACATTATGTAATGTTGCTTCCGCTATTTAAGTTTTGGGGAAACAAATTGAACAAATGTTGAAAACCACTTAAGCACCAATTTATACAAAACCAGTTTTTGGTTGCCTCTTTTTTAGCAAAACGGAAAGTTAATGTTAAGTGATTAATCGGGACATAATAGTAGTATTTATTATTAGTAGAAAATGGTTCAACAGAATCAGAACCAGTATTTTTCCAACTACTGTAATAGGCAGGAGTAGAATCCACAGACACGACAAATCCCGCCCCAATTTTTGATTTAGCCACTTTACCATTAGAGGGATTCAACCAAGGTGTTCCTAAAACTAATTCAGCCGTAGACGCTACATCTTTCCATCGCAGACGAGGATAGAACATATAGGTAGAAAGTTTGGGTTTATCGGCTCGGCGGGTAGATGGGGTCAAAGCGGTTTCCGTAGTGCGGTGTTGAAGCCCGACCCAATTATTCTGATAATAGACACACGAAGGGCTACCATCAAATAATGGGACTAATGGTGGTGTGTTAGGTTCTCCCCAACCATAGAAACTACAAGGTGTCCATGCTAACTTAGTGTTGCCAAGAATCTCCCAATCTCCTGCCACAACTTCCGAATGCTTCACGGTCTTTTTCTGTCCTGAATCTGCCTTCATAACCAAATATGAATCTTTTTTCTGGGATAGAATAATCCAAGGAATAATAACAATGGGTGCGTTAGTGGGCGATAATTCTCCCGAAAGTATGTCTTGGGGAAGAAACCCAAATTGTTGATAAAATTCTGGGTCTTGTTGTCGTAGGTCTTCGGGAGCAACTCCATAAGTGGCTATCCAAGGTGCAAGGTCGGATACTAAGGCTACCACTGTGCCTACTGCCAACATGGTAGTGTATTCACACCATCACCTATATGAGCAAAATGAATAGTGTTATTATTAACAACTGTCCAATGGGAATTAGGGGTTCTGGCTCGTCATCCCAATGTCGGTGCAAGTTTATCACCTCAAATACGGCGGATTAATGTATAAGCAAATCCTGAAGCAATCACTGTTCCAGCAATGGCTAACAAAGGACTACGCTTAGAAGGTCGCTTTTCCTCTAACTTTTCAGGAGTGTATTCGTAATTGGGTTTGCTGGGTTCCAAGTTTTCGGATTGCCATTCGGTAGCACGAGGATTTTTGAGAATTTCAGGTTGAGTGTCTAAGTTAGGATAGAAACTTTCTTTGGCAGGTTCGGTGTTTGCTAAGGGATTTCCCAGATTTCGGGGAGCGGCGGAAATGGGTTCAGGCTCTAACGCCTTAATGGGTTCAGGGGCCGAAAAACCTTGAAGTGCTTCCACAGAGGAGATTTCCTCTACCGAAGTAGGAATGGCATTGGTTTCTAAATGCGCTCCAGCCGCTTGCACATTGATGTTGTTTCCTTTGTGTTCTACTCGGCGGTCTCCACGGATTTTGTCTACTACAATATATCCTCTATCACGGAAATATTCGGGGGCATAGGCTACACATTCTCCTTTACGAGCAGCCGCAATACCATTCAGTAATCGTTTCACTACTTTCTTATCAGTTCCGAAACTCAATTGTTCGTCCAAAGCCTTGAGGTCACGATTGTTGATAACATTGTGAACCAGATAAATTGAGGCTTGGGATAGTGCTTCCTTGTTCACACCAGCAGGTCGCTGGCTCACCAGAGTCGCACCATAACCCAATGCTCGCCCTAATTTACACAAGCGCACGATAGGGTCAAAGGAAATTGGTCTTCCCATTTGCGGAATAAAATCCTGACATTCTTCAATAACCGTGTGGATACCTTTTCCTAAATGGGCTTCCAAAAGTGCTTCACAATAGTCTGCAATTAATTCTTGTTGGGTGAGAAGTGGTAATCCTGCAAGTTTAATAACTAAAGATTTATTGGTTTCTCCCAATCTTTTGACTAAGGCTTTCATGTCTACGGATTGTCCAATTGCAGGTTTAAGACCTTCTACTCCGGGCAAATCAGGTAGGTTTCCGTGAGCGTCCAATGCGTCAAAACAAACAAACTGTAATCCTAAACGATTAAACTCTTCCATCATAACCGCAGTAGTCCAAGATTTTCCTGAACCTCTTTTTCCTGTGACGAAAAATACAGAGGAAATTACGGAATCTTCGCCATAGGCAGGTAAATGCAATTGCTTACCCAAGACCACTTGTTGTGGGTCTATCCCGTGTTCACGAATAAATTCGCTCATACTATCTCTTCAGCCTTTTTGTTATTTAACTGTTGTGCTTAATCATAATCACCATCTGGGTGGGTCAAACGACAAAGTTCGGCAAATGTTCCTGCCAAGGCAATCATACCATCGGCTCGGTCGGGAGCCAACATAACAGATTTGAAATATTCTCCCATCTCTACGCCCGAATGAGGCCAATATGGAATTGAGGGTTTGCTGCCACCTCTGACTTCACAAGGTAGTGTGACTCCGTTTAATTTAGTCCAAGCATATTCACATTGCAATCTCATAGTTCCGGGGAAATAGGTCCAATCTCCCAGTTTAAGTTCAATGCTTTCTCCTCTGGCTAATCCTCCTCCGTAACTTTGTTTGGGCTTGTAATATCCACCCTTGAAAAGATTGCTACCAGCGTGTAATCGTGAACCGCCACCGCCCCAATCTCCTGCTCTACCTTGTCCGCTTCTACCACCTGCGGGGTTTCGCATTACGCCTCCGAAATAAGGAATGGCTTGTTCGGGTCGGTTTTGTTCTGCCAAGCCCACATAAAATACGGGTCCATATTCTCGCAAGAACAAATCCAAGGGTTGGCGAGTCACTAATTCTCGGGTTTGCCAATGTTGTCGCATCCAATCATAACAAGTGTTGGTGAAAATAATAGTCACTGCACGGTCAATAGGAACCATTTTACCATCTGGGTCTGGCACTCCACCTTGCATTCTTAGGGCTGCTTTCTGACAACCCGAACTTTGGTTTCCTGCTTGGCTGGGTGTGGGAACAAAGGCTTGAGAATTGCTACCCAATAAATATTCAATGGCTCCATCATAGTCGTTAGAGGGACCGGGCCAATCCATGTGTCCTGCATTATCATAACTAAAGAGTCCAAAATAAGAACTTGTGGCACGACATTGTTCTACGGCAATAGCGGCTAATGCTCGGGCAAGGTCGGATTTCATGAGAGTGATACCTTTCCATGTTCCTGCTACATCTGCCATACCTTCACTACGGTCCATAATCAATTGCACATAAGTTCGGTCAGTTTCTTCGGTATCAATAGCGGGCATCATAGCAATGGCTTGGGCTTCTCCTGCTCCAATCGCCAATGCAGGGTTTGGTCCGGCGGTAGATGGGACCAGTTCTCCCAAAGATTGACCCATGATAAATCCTGTTTGTCCTTGTGGTGTTTCAGCAGGGATGTTATCCAACTCCTTGATAAAATCTGCCATGCCGTCAAAAAAGGCTTTAGCCGCATTAACGAATTCAATTTCCTTGGCATCGCCCTTGGGTTGTTGCACTCTTTCCGTAGTAATCCATGGGTTATCATCAAAACCGCCTGATTGTCCGCTCATTATATCACCTCAAAATTTGTAATCTCCGCCTTGTAGAGAATTGGCTCTAAATCTCAACAACCACTGTCGCCAACCGGGTGGAATCGTTACCTCGGTATTACCTTGTTCTTGGGAGGTAAGAACATCTTTCGTGGTTTTTCTCTCGTGTTCTACTGCACCTTCTAAATATCCTTCGGTAAGTGTAGATGAACGAGAGGGAGTCATGCTAATAGTATTGTTTTCAGTATTAATCAAACTGGCATCGGAACGCAGGGCTGACAAACTTTGATAATAACGAATGGCTGCATACCCCGGATAATAGGTATCATTTTGCAATGCTTCAATCAGATTTGAAGCCGTGCCTCGGTTTTCAGCCGCACTACCAATTTCAGAGATTGCTTCGCAAGTTCTACAAATGTAATATCGGTCTACTAATCCAGATTGAGGGGCTTCCAATTCGTCTACCATGTCTAAAATGTGGGTGCCGTCCTTTCTCCACCTACTGCCACCGACACGACCCTTGACAATATCTTTCAAAGAACGATTAACATTGCCTTGCATATCTTGAGCAATCTGAGCGGAAATTTGGTTACCCGAGAGCCAACAGAAATCATATCCATTTTCAGAATCATACTCATAATCGTTGGGTTTCTGAGCGGAAATCATCCAAGCCATGGAAGCATTCAAGATTCTTTCAGGTTGGGATACAACTTGGAAACTTCCCGAACTTTTACTAAATTCGTAGCCGGGAACTTTGGTCCAGCGTGGACCTTCTGTGCCATCAGCATATCTAACTAATGGTGAAGCATCTGCCCAACCTACACCTGCTTCTACCCAGCACATTGCAGATTTGCCTTCTGTGACCACGAAACGATAGTTGTTATTACGAGTTCCCGAATAAGGAATGCCAGTAAAATCACTATTGGTAGTGGGATTATTAGTGGGGTTAGCAATACGAGTTAAAACTTGTGGGGCTTCAAAGGAAGTTTGCGCTTCTTTTTGTCCATCTACGGTATTGGAAATTTGTGGGGCTCCAGCGACTACACCTGCGCTTAATGTGATTTGATTACCAGCCTCGTTGATAGCCACAACTGAAGTGGCTAATTCAATACCGGCTCCATTGATATAATCTCCAATTTGAACCCGATTCGCAGGAGTGACTGATAACACCGTATCGCCTAAATTATAGGTTGCCGTAGTTAGAACCTGATTATCTTCTAACTCATCAACATTTTGAGGCTGGTTATTAGTCGTAGTAGTATTGTTTTGCAACCACTGTTGTTCAAATTCTAAGATACCGTCTTCATTGGGACAGGTAAATGATGGTGGCTCTCTACCACCACCGGGCGGTGGTTGGGATTGTGGATTGAAACTATATGGCACAATATCGCCCATATAAACTTGGGGCAATTCAATCCTTTTATTGAATCTTTCAGTTTTATCAGTGGGGGATTTCATCACAATGCTCCACTGGGCTTTGCCTCCATAAGATTGTTCATTAACGCTACCATCTGGATTGATACCCGAGGAATCACTGGGCATCATAGGACTTTGAACATTGTTTTTGAGGGGTTGGCTATTCACAATATGATAAAGCATCGGGGGTGTGAGCAGACCGCTTGGGTGTGGGTAGATATAAGATGGGTCGCCATCAGCACCACAGGTAGGACAATAATCAATGAAATTACCTTCTCTATCTATTAAGGGTTGGAAATCGTCTTGGTTGTTAATACCCGTTCCGGGCATGGACCAACGAATTTCTTTGTGAATAGGATTTTTACAGATTTTTAACACTTCATAAGTAAATGCTTGCCGACATTGTGTGAGTGGAATACTACAAGGGAAGGCATTCTTGAATCTGGCTGCTTGTAGTTCCTCTAATTGGGTAGCAAAATTTTGGGCTTCATCAATTTCAAAAGCCGTATATTTTTCTCTGACCAGATTACGATTGTCTTCTTTAATTGCTCCTCGGTAATAAATACCTTGGTCGCCTTGTGTGATATTACTACCTACACGAGCATAATTGCTGGATTGTTGGCTCATAATATCTGCTAATTCGGCTGCCTTAAACTCATCATAAATCATCTTGAGTCGGTTAGGGAAAGCAGGAATCTTCATTTCAGGTTCAAAAATCCCTCCACATTCACAGCCGAACCATCCGCTCACGCCAGCATAAGAGGCTTGGCGGTCCCCGATATTTTTACACAAACCTTGTCTTTGGTCTCCGGGATAGTCTGATTCGTTGAAAAATGTGGGTCGGGCTACAATGTCAAAATTTGTTCCCCAAAATTCTCCGCTTCCTGAACCATATTTAGGCGCACGGCGATGTTCACCACAAGAATTACAGGTGTATCCTCCGGGACGCTTGTTCCGAGCATCAGAATTAGAAGTATATCCCATTTGGAAATAAGGGATGTGAGCAAAACATTGGTCTGGGGTGGAAAGATAACGGTTTTCTTTAGGAAGTCCTTGCCAGTAGAATCGGAACATGGATTTATTGGCGGCTTCATCTTCTACTCCACGACCTCCTTTCACCGTAATCAAACGATTAGGTGGGATTTCGTTGGCTGCTCCGGGAATGCTGGCTCCATTACGATATTGTCCTGTTTGCGGCCAATAACTGGAGAGTGTATAACGCAAATCTAAAGCAAAAATCATGTATTGTTCGGCTCCACAACCTACTGTGACTTTTTGTTTAGAATTACACAAAGGGTTAGGGCAAGCACCTTTGCCTCTCCAAGTAGTTCCACAACCGCCTTGTTCTACGGTGCAAGTATTAACAGTATTACATTTGGCACGAGCCACCACAACTTGTTTTCTTCTACCAGCATAAGTAGGGTCCCAAAATCCTGACTCCCAATCTTCCATACCCACGGATGAACCCCAATCTTGAACAGAATTATAGACTCCAAAATCTGTGAATTCCCACCACCAGAGAAAATCTCTGCGTCCACAACCTCGGGGTTTGGTTGCCATTTTACTTCGGTCTTGAACAGAACCTCCGAACCATCCGGCGGGAAATGGATTACAAACATGAATTCCTGATGAGCCTGTATCTTGTCGTCCTACATGAGTGTTTCCTGTTAAAAATCTTCGCATTAACATCACAATACGACCAGCATTATCTTTGAAATTACTGACAACTTCAGGCATTTGCCCGGGTTGTTGAGCCAAATAATTGGGATTATTGGGCTTTCCAGTGGGGTTCTTGAGGTAAATTAAGTCAAAAATATCTTGGAGGATTCTTTGCCCTCGGGCAGTGTTCATTGGATTGTCTGGATACGCCATAAAAAATCACCTTATGCTCCTACGCCTCCGCCTTCTACTGTGGCAGTATGTAATGTGTAAGCCATGTCTTGCATGAATTGATAAGCCGCATTCTTTCCTTTTTTGCCTCCATACCCAGAGGGTCGGTTGGAGTAAATGGCAGCCCATTCCATCAATAATAAAAATCGGCATTGAAATTTTCTTCTTTGGGAAGCAGCAGGTAGGTCTTGAGGGTAATATCCATAATGGTAATTCCAGTTCATGCTGCAAGGTTTTCCTGTGTCGGGACAGAGTTCATCAAATAAACGGGCTGGAACTCGGATGCCATTTACCTTATAGGTCATGATGGGTTCAAAATATTCGGGGTCTGTGCGACCATCAAAAGTCATGACTTCTGTGACCACATAATCTCCAGCACTGACTGTGCCTTGGGGGGTGGTGTTTTTCTTACACACTTCACAGGTGCCTCGCTGAGTTTGATAATCTTGATAGGAATTACACTCTTCACAATAATGAATAGACACATTTTTCTTCAAACGAGCCGTTCTCCAATTTTCAGGGAATGGTTCTCCTGTGTCGGGATTATTGTTAAGAACACAATACATCACAGGAGGATAAACTTGAGGACCTCTACCATATCCCATGAGTTGTTGGAAAAGAGGGGTATCTTTAGTCGCCACATTAGGGTTATCTGGCTCACCGGGGTTGAAATCGCCTTGCACTAATCCAGTGGATTCGGGTGGTGTGTAGCGGTTATCTTCTACGGGTTGTCCAAAACTATTGACTCCTGTTTGAGCAAATCTACTCATAATGGTGCGATTTACAGGGTCGCCAAAGGGTTCTACCCCGGGTGTTCCTGCAATTCGGAAAAATGATTTGGAATAGTGTCCATATTCTAAGGTTTCACGCAAGGCTACGGATAATTCGGAGGTCTGGTCAATAAAATTATTACCACGAGAAACATTGTAATTTACCATGATGTCGGAAATAACATTGCTCCAATCTCCCTGTTCGTGAGCATCTACTGGTAGAGCATCAACTTCATCCCACCAATTAGTGACTCTTCCGGGATGCACAGTAATGTGTCCGATTTCGTGGGCTAAGGTGAATGCCACTCCAGCCGCAATTAAATCACTGGGAAATCCATGATAGTTTTGTTCCAAGGTCCAAGAAACATAATTCTGCCCCAGATTAATTTTTTTCATATCTGTAGCAGCACCGTGTTGGTCTGACCGTGCTACAATGATGGGGACATTGGAAGTTCCTGTGACATCTCGCAATTGTTGGAACAATTCTTGAGCATCAGGGTGCAGATGCACATTGCCATCACGAAACGACTCCACCATACAGAATGATTCTTCTGCTTGCTATTTAAGATTTTAGTTTCCGTGGAGTGCCGAGCCCATGATAGCCATATATTCTAAACGGTCTGTTTTGGTCATGTTTCCAGCATCAGCGCAGTTATCAGGCCAATTGATAGTCAATACTTGTTTGTTACTCATTGGCACAAAGTCAATAGTTCCTGTGTCTTCGGTGCGAATTCCATCGGCAGATTCAGGGTGATAAATACCCAGATTGGAAGTGATTGTAGCCGTAAAGATAAAAGTCTGGAATACATCATCTCCAACCGTTTCGGGCGCACCCAATGAAATCATACTGACCCACAAACGCAAGTGGTCATGACTACGATTTTCCCAAAGATTCTGAGATTCATCGCCATTAGGTGGGTATCGGGCTGGCCGAGTCACGGTTTGTGTTCCTGATGCTGTTTGAATAGTCTTCTGAACATCTCCAACCGTAAAGCCATCTGTAGGAATATCAATGTGCCTCAATGGGAAACAAGCCGACATACCTTGGTATCCTTGTTCCTCGCCCCAGTTAATGCTCTCGGCATCGGTAGGATTGGAAGCGTCTGGGTTATATTGTTGGGGTTGGTTGAATCCATCAATAGAATTCTTAACCGTTTCACGAACATTGCTCATGAATCTTACCCAATCTTGTTCTAAAATACCACCTGTGTTAGAATTGTTCAAAATTTGGGCTCCCTCTCCTAAAATATAGGGTTGCATTTGGTTGGTAAATCGGCTGAGGCTTCTCTTGAAACGAGCAAACTCATCAGTAGATGTTCCTGTGCCTTGTTGTAATCGTCCAATAATTTTCATTTGTTGTCCAGAAAGAGCCATGGCAGCAGAATTGACTCCTGCATCGGTGATAAGATTGCCTTGAATGGTTGAACCTCCTGCTCCTACAGCGAAGGATTTGAGGTTAGAAAGTTCAGGTTTGCTTCCAATAGTGGAAGCCCATGCACCCAAAGTATCACCATAACTCAACAGAGGTAAGTTGGGATTGATTCCCATGGCTCCTAACGCATCTCCAGTAATGGTGCTGCTGGTGCTACTATTAAGGTATGATTTTCCTTGGTTGCTCATCTCGCTGGCGAAGATAGAGATTTCTTCATCACAAAGACTCATCAAACGAGCCTTATCATCGGAAAAGAGATTTCTTTCATTAACAATTTCGTAGCGGAGAGCAAACAAATCGTTCAAACAGGCTTCACCTATACCTTTTGGAGCAGGTGTGCTGATTCTTCTCATATAGGACTCATACATGGAGGGATAATTAGATGCTCCCTCTCCGTATTCTCTAAGTGTGGTCTTGCCATTTCTTTCTGAATCTGAAACCATGGTAGCAATATGCCAATGCACTGGTGTTAATTGATTAGCAAGGCTTTTTGTTCCATCTCCTGCGGAAATAAATTTCTTTTGAAGTTGGGAGAGAACCAACTCTTCATATTGCCAAGCATACTCGGAAGATTGCAAGAGGCTAACACACCTTTCATAGAAAGAATCCAACAATTCCAAGAGAGATGCTCCTGTTCCTTGACCTACATTCACATCACGGTTAATGTATCCATTGACCAGAACTTCTCTTAGGAAATCTTGTTCGTTGTTGTATCCCATGTCCATGGCTAATTGTGTTTCAATACCCTTGGTGTTTCCTTCCATATCGGTTAATCCTTCTCGGCTCCTACCAATACGATGAGCGCAAGTGTAAGGAACTGCATCTACAATATCTTTTCGGGAAACATAGGTTTTTCCTCTCAAGAAAGCAAAGGCTTTACTCAATTTAATCAAGGAATTGGTAAATCTGAATCCCAACACACGGGTAAAGATAGCAGGAACTTGAATCTCATTAGCACCTGCTTGCATAGCATTAGCATCTAACTTATTAGCATAAGCCGCTCTTCCGTAGGCATCGTCTAATACAGCAGATTCGTTTCCACCCTTGGGTTTGCTTCGGGTGTTAGTGGTAGTAGAATAATCTACTAACGGTGATTCGTGGGGATTGCTGACCCAACTTTGATTAGCGGAAGAATCTGGGCTGATGTAGACATTCTTTCGGCGGGTTCGGTAGGCTTGAGAGAACATAACTGAAACCACAGCAACATCACGGAAACCATCATATGAACCGCCGGGTTGTGTAAGCAAAATTCCAGAATCTTTATCGTTAATTTCATTCCAAATGGCTCGTAGTTCACGGAATCTAAGTGGTGAGGTTGCACCAGTAAGAGTCATGTTTTCAATGAGTTGTTGAACAGGTCGCATTGCACCACCAGCCATAATGTTATATCTTCCACCCAATGAAACCGACTTGAAAAGAATCTCCATATCAATACGGTCGGTGAAAGCCAAATCGTTTCCTTTTTGGTGAGGGTTGGTATCCATCCATGCTACAAAGTTAGGAGAGTCAAACTCTTTACCACGATATTCTACCTTTCGCTCGGCAATTAGACCCAGAATTGCGTCTTCCATACCGGGCTTAGAACGGTTGGCTTCGTTAAAGAACTTCACAGGTTGGGTAACAATAGGACGAGGAACGGGTTCAAAGTCAAAAGTATTAACATTGGCTCCCTTGGCAGGGTCAAAACCTTGAGTTTCACGAATTTCCATACCATATAGAACTTCGTCTGCTCTCTTTTCGTAATCTACCTTAGCAATACCAATCTCGGCTAACATTTCGGCTGATAGTGAGGTCCATGTTTGTCCAATAGCATTAGGAGAGGCACGAGCATCATAACAAGTGTAGTGTAGGAATTCACGAAGCCAATATCCTTCGTTTCTTCCTGCGTCTGTCCAGATACCATCTAAAGTGGATTCTTCCATGTAGACCTTCATTACATTTTCAGCACTGCGTCCCAGAATATCAGTAATGTTGCTCATCAAACGAGAAACTGCAGAAGCATTCATATCAGGATAAGCCAAATTGAAAATCAATTTTTTGGTATCTGTGACATTTCCTTCCGAGTCGGTAATATCTTCAGTGATTTCTACATAATTGGGGAATCTAACTAATCCGTCTGCGTCCAAAATTTTCACAGGCTTAACCAATCGTTTCTTTCCACTTCCTTGTGGAACTACGGCTACTCCTTCTTTGTAATCCGGCCAAGTGGCGGGGTCATCAACATCACAGTTTGCCGGGACATCTGCGTAATAGTGTTGAAGCAACAATTCACGGAAAGTTTGGGGTTGAAGTGCTACCTTTTGGTGAGAATCATCTCCTTCTTGATACTGCGGTTGCAAATATCGGAAGTCATACAAGTAAGCCCCAGAAAGTTGTTGATAAGGACGACCTTTGCTATCTTTGCCTGTATATTGGAAATCTCCACCAATGTCTTTTGGTCGGCTCCAATCTGTGAATCGCCAGCGTTCCCAAAGGCTCTTGAGTTCGGGGCGAGAAATGTTTCCATAACTAATGTGATAAACTTGTCCTGTGGGTAGGGGTTGTGGGGTGTAAATATTCTCTTTGCTGGTGTTAGAGTTGTAAATCTCGGATTCACTACCCGCTACATAATCTTGAGGCGCACAAACACGCATGACGGAGTTGAAACCATAAGAATTGCTAAATAGTGTGGCTGCACACTCAATAACAGTGGTCTTTCCAGTTCCGGGAACTCCAGACAATCGGCAAGTAGAATCCTTCATTAACCATGCTGCCATGAAAACTTCTAAATGGCGGTAATCGTCAAAAGCGAAAGATTTAGAAAGTGAACTCATCAAACCACGAATACGAGTGAGGGTTTTACTCATGGCTTCACGGCGTAGTCCAGATTGATAGTTAGCGATGTAATCTTCTAATACTTCATCCAAGGCAACACCCATTCTTCCAGATTGGTATTGTTCGCCTTGTGTAGAACGGCGTAGAATATCACCATAAATGAATGCAGGTTCACCGATGGCTTGGGAAATTAGGTCTTTTCTGCCATCATTTTCGTCAGAGGTAATTCCCAAATATTCAAGGAATTGGATAGTAATGTTGTTGCCTTCGCTATCATAAACAACCATGTATTTAGGTTGTCCGTCAGCATCTTTGAGAATTTCTACTCTACCAATGTCTAATTCTACATCAGTGACGCTAACTTTATCGGAAAGGTTTTGTCCTCTTTGTTCATAAATGGTTTCCAAAGTAGACAAAACTTGGGGTCCGACTAAGGAAGAAATATCTCTTCCTAATGTAGAGGAGGTTTCTGGGTCAGTAGGTGCTACTACATCTCCTTGTGTGGATTCGGGATTATCACCCTCGTATTCATCAGCAAGGGCTTGAACTGCCTCTGCAGCGGCCATGGCTTCTGGTCCAGCAATTGAATTTTCTTGTTCTTCTTCCATCATTATCACTCCATGCTTAGGTCAATTTCCATCAACTTGTATCCTTCGGGTGTGTTGGCTAAGACCCAATAACTCTTGCTGGCTTGAGAGGTGGTAAATGCCAGTGATTGAGTAATAACTTGTTCCGATTCGTTGCGAATGTTAAAATCTTCGGTTTGCTTATTTCTACGGCGAACCTTCATGATTCTTTCGTGAGCCTGTAGAGCATCTCCTTCGTGAATTTCAATTTTGGGGTTAGGTGGCGACAATTCTCCACCAGTAATAATACCCGTAAGAACTACTCCGTTTTTGTCTTTGAATACAACTTCGGCGGTGTCATCTGCGGTCGGTAAATCAATGGTATCAAGTTCGTCATTATCATTTCTGTAGAAAATTCTGATACCTCGGACGGTCTTAACTCCATCTCCAACATCTACAACAGTGTTATTGTCGTAGGTAATGTATTCAATATCAGCAGGTCCAAGTTCAACCATATCTTCAGCAGTATTTTTAATTTGTAAATAATTGGCTTCATCGCCGGGGAATAGATATGTGTGTGGTCCTTCACCATAATATTCAGAATTGTTTCCTCCATTAACCTTGAGAACTACATATGTTGAGAAATCTCCGGCTTCATTAGGAGCAATAACTGTAGTGGCTTCAGTAGAAGCGATAACTCCTGATTCATCAGGGGTTGGAAGCCCGAGTTTCAACTTCTTAGGTGCTAAATATTCGGGATTGAGTTCTTCATAAACACGAATATCGGCTTGAAGGTTTCTAATTTTGGGGTCAAAGTTAAAGATGGTGTTGTTTCCACCAGCGATAGCAGACATAATATCATCAGAATCTCCAGAAGTGGTCCAATTCTTCCAGTTGTTAGGAGCATCAGAAAGTTGTGGGTTACCATAGAAACGAGAAAATTGGGTAACAAATACTTCAGAAATATTGGAAACTGCAGAATCTACTTTCACAGGTCCATTGTAAGAATCGTTAGGTGCGAATCCCAAATTTTTCCAAACCATGGTATCGGCGGGCTCTCCATCTTCAAAGTCAATCAAGCCCGAGAAACCTTTGACTGGGTGTGGGTAAATCAAAGCCTTGTTATTGGCTACAGGAGTCAAATATCCTCCTACCATATTAGCATCATTATCCATTTCGTTCTTTTGTCCACCCTTGAGAGTTGGAGTTTTGGAATTGCCTGTGGCAGAGCCTTCTAATACTAAGGTGGTATCTCCTTGCTTTAGAGTGATGACGAATTTATCTACCGTATCGTTATCAGTAAATACTCCTGTGGGTTCCTTCCATAAAACCTTGATGTCTTCTACTAAAGTGGGTTCATCTGTGCCTTGCATACTAATGGATACAGGCCACATCATGTCCTCGCCGGGAACACGGAAGAAAGCATTTTGTCCCTTTTGGAAAGAGAATTCTACGCTGGGGGTCATAAAGTAGGGTTGTGCCGAATCAGCAGATACAGAACTTTCTCCTACATCCATGTCCATGAAAGCATCTACATCTCCTCCGCCCATGAAATCATCAATATCTCCTCCTGCGGAGGCGGTGGGTGCAACTACAGTAGCCATAGTGGGTTGCATAGAAGCATCTTGAGAATAGGGGTTCAAAGTAAAGACTAATTTGCCTCCATAATCATACATACGCTGTTCTTCAGACCTTTCGTTCCAGAATTTTTTGCTCAGAGCAATTTCTTCTTCTGGAGTAGGTGGTGATGGGACTGTAAATTTATCAGCGTTTAGTGTGCTTCCACCTTTGATTTTACTGATGTTGTCAGTAGGGATTTCTACGGGAACAACCACTTCTTCTACAACTTCGGTGACTTCCTCTACGGTTTCGGGAACTTCGGTAGTAGCGGTTCCTGCATCAGCAACAGGGGTGCTGGTATCAGCAGTTGCACTTCCACCATAGGAATCATCAGTCATGCTTGCTAAGGTTTCATTCATTCCTTGGGTCAATTGACCTGAAGAAGCCAAACTTAGAACATTTTCATTGATTCTATCAGCATCGGCTGTGTAGGCATTCATCTTTTTGTTGCGAGTAGGAATCTTAAATCCTGCATTATCATTAGCAGTTCCGAATCTGACAATAGAACCACCATAGGGGTAAGTTCTTCTGCGTCCTCCGAATCGGCCGCCCAAAGCATCTTTCTTATTGTTAGTGTAGGTTAGTTGTAGACGGTTCTTAGTCCAACCACCATCATCATTAAACTGGGTGGTGTAGTTGTTGTTTTGGAGGTGAGCGTTAATAGCACCCAAGACCTCTCCGCCTTGCTGTAGTTGTTTTCCAGCAAAACCTTCCAACATTAAGTATGCGAAAATATCTTCCATACGACTGTCGGTGATTGAAGGCATATCTTTCTATCGTTGTCCCTGCTATTTAAGTTTTGTTAAATCAGGGTCAAATCAATCTACCTTCTGCCCGTAATTTCAAAATCAATTCCGCACGGAAAAATTGGTATAGCCTCTTGAACCAAGCATTATTGGCAACAAAGAAATTACAAACCTTAGCAATTTCGGGGTATTTGGGAGCATAAATTTGAAGAGCAAATAAAAAGTCATCAAAGCCAGAATTAGCCCAAACTCGGACTCCAGCATCAGATACCTTTTCAAAGAATTCCTCATTAACAATCATGCGGTCAAATAATTCTGCGGCTTCAGATGATGAGGAATCAGGAACATAATAGGGATTTAATTCAATAAATCTCTGACTCAAATCCAAATATGATTTCAAGTGAATGTTTCGCAACCAGTTTAACCAATCCAGCATTTGCTCACTAACATAACGAGCCCAAACGGGATTAAGAGTCATCTCATTCCCCCGTGCCAAAGTAATCATCGGGAACTTCGGTCAAATCTACGGCTTCGTAAATTTCACCTGTGACTCGGTGGCGGTAGCCATCAGCCTCATCGTCCCATTCCAAATCATCATCGGAAACTGACTCATCTACTTCGGCAGCAGGATTATCCATTTGTTCTTCACTAACATCATATTTAGCCATGAGGTCATCTACGGATTCTAAAACTCCAAAGGCGGGTGCTGGTGCAGGAGTTTCCATATTAGGGCTATATTGTTGTAGAGCATCGGGAGTGGCTAAATCATTGGCTTCAAAATTAACCTTGCTGGTAGCGGCTTGTCGGT
>Ga0164321_10000010_pt1 | contig 32434 bp, 51 predicted proteins | sample GuaBasSediGuay12_FD_121799 | JGI IMG/M metagenome (GOLD analysis project Ga0164321, IMG submission 121799) | Subseafloor sediment microbial communities from Guaymas Basin, Gulf of California, Mexico - Guay12, Core 4567-28, 21-24 cm | ecosystem: Environmental > Aquatic > Marine > Hydrothermal... | reverse complement strand
TTTATTTACTAAATATTTCTTCTTCAAATCCCTTTTTAGTAAGTTCTTTTTTTATTTGTTCTTCAACTTTTTTAGCTATTGCCGTTTTGTTATTGAGAGCAGCATTTATCATTTTTTGGGAAAGATTTTGAAGCCTGGGATTAACGAGCATTTCTGAAGCTAAACGACGAGCAGCTTCAGTTCCTATAATTCCAGAAAGAGAAAAAGGTCCAAATTTAAATAATTGGCCAATAGCTCCCGCTACTTCTCCTATGGCAATGAAGCTATCTAAGGGACGTCCTTGTAAGTTTTTAGAGAGCTTCCCAAACTTTGCATAAAGTTCATTAGTCAATTCAAAATCTTGAGCCAGTTCAGGACTAATTTCTTTGATTCCTTCCAGCAAGACATCTTTCAATTCATTTAATCGTTTTTTTCCACCCCGGGTGCTTCCCCAATTAATGTTTGCATTGAGATCTTGCCAAAAGTTCATAATATCATTGGCTTTGACAGGCTTAGAAAATAAATCATTAAGATCACTTTGAACTGCGCGTCGTACATTAGATGGCATGCGCTTTAATTTTTCTGCTAAATCGGATTGGAGAGATTGACTGCGTTGTGAAGATAAAATTGGAAGCTGTTCTCCCTCTTCAAAAAGCGTTCCATAGATATTTCCTAAAGCTTCGCGAGTTCTTTTTGCTGCTTTTTCGGTTCGGAACCCTCGGCTTCCTACTTTACTTAAAGTGGCACTTTTTCTCTCCGAGGGAATAATAGGGGCAATTTCCTTTTCGGTTAATCCTCTTTTGCGGAGCATCTCGACTGCTTGTTTTTGTCCTCTTTTAGGAGCAATTCGTTTACCTAAAGACGGAGCTCCTAATGCCACAGCTTCTGCCCCTAATTCTCCTAAATCGCCTAAACCCGCTTCTTGAGCGATTTGTCCAGCACCTCCAGCTAAAAGAGCCCGGGCTCCCTTAGCTAATAGACCGCCTTCCCCGCCTAGTAAATAAGGAAAAATTTCCACTGCTTTTTCAATAGATTTCTCGGGAAGTCCCGCATCGGGATCTTCTAAGCCTAACTGTTCAATGAGTTGCTCGGAAACTGGCAGAGAGGGTTGTGTAGGGGTTTCCATAAACCTTCCCAACAGATTTTTAATTCCTTCTCCTAAAACATTGGTTGGAGAAAGTTGGCTAAAATCTTCAGCTGCTTTTAAAGCTCCTCGTGCAACGGCTTTTCCTCCCGCTCCAGATCTAGTGGAGCGTGGAATAGGTCCTTCTTCTATTATTCTTCCAAATTCTTGAAATGTGGGAGTAATTACTTCTTCTTCATCTAAAATTCTTCCAAATTCTTTTGTACTCATGCGCCTTTCTTATACCCTGCTGCTTGCGCGGCTTTGGCATCAGATTTTTTAACTGCCCGGCGTCTTCCTTGAGGATCAATCATGATAATCTCATCTTTTTCTATTTCCACTTGCGGTTTAAGATTTCGTTGAGAAAGCCCAGAAAACTCTTTTTTGAGCTCTTTTTCTCGTTTATGAGTATCTTTCCGAGCATTTCTTATTGCTGCATCATAATCTAATTTCCTCAATCCTCCGGCATTTTCAAATGCATTTAGAATGCCTTCATCATGAAGCTGATTGAGTTCATTGATAATTTCCATTTGGCGTAAAATAATCTCACGTCCTTCTTGAGTATTTGCTAGGGATGGAAGGCGTTTCATAAATCGATCTACTTCAAAGTTTGTTACCCGAGCCCCAAAAGTGTCTTTAGCTCCTGCTAAAAAATCATTAATCGTTTTAACAAAAAGTTGAGTTTCTGGGGTTGCGGCCGCGGGAAGAAGAAGTTCGCCTGTTTTGAAGTTAACATTTATTCTTCCCAATCCTTGAGGAAGAGCATCGGTTTGATTCAACCGTTGAAGTTGATCAATTTTAAGATTTTCTGTTTCTAAAGCCCGACGTTTTTTCTCATGCTCTTGGAAAAGAGGTAAATTTTTATCGTATCTTTTTTCTTCGCGCGCTACAGACTCTTTAGGAGTTAACCCCATTTCACGTACTTGTGGGCTTGCCATTTTAGCTTCTTCAATTTCAATAGAATCTTGACCTCCTAAGTTACGTTGAACTTCATCCATGAAAAGCTCTGCAAACTTGGTTTTTCCTCCTTCACTTAACTCACCCCACACCTCGGCAATTTGAGGAGGAAATCCTTTTTTAAGTAAATTTTGCCGTTGGGATTCGGCACGCATATTTTGAATTTTATTCCCAATCAACATCGCCAACCCAGACGAAATCCCTTGTCCTAAACCGGCACTTATTCTTTCTGCTGGAGTAGGGGTCAGGTCTTCAAATGCTTCGGGAGTGGTATAAATTGTCATAAAAGCCCTCCTGTTAAACCTGCTCCAGCTCCTTGAGCTACAGCTCCTAATATATTTTCTAAAAATCCAGGACGACGAGGAACTGTATATTCAAATTGCCTCGGAGATAAAGCTGGACCTAAAAGTTGAAGAAGTTGGCCTAACGCATTTTGTTGAAGCCCGAGTTTTTGAGAAAAAATATCTTCCTCTAGAGCTCTTCCAGCTTCTCCTAACTGTTGTCCAAAAGCAGAAGATCGTTGACTTCCTTCTCCTAATGTTCCTGTAAATCGTTCTGCAATAGAGGGTAAAGTTTTTTGCTCAAATTGACGCCGAGCGGGAGCAAAAAACGCATCAAATGTTTCTTGATCTCCCCCTAGTATATTTTTTAAATTTCCCAAGCCCATTGGAAGTTGTTGCTGCAATCCTCCTAAGGCTGTGTTTAACAACTGTTCTTGCTCGGGATTGTAAATAGGTTTGGTTTTAGTTTTTTCCCCTTCCCCAAAAATGAAATCCATAAATGCCATGATTAAACCTCTTTTATATACTCTATTATCACAAAACTACGTGTAAAACTAGTGTAATTAGCTGTCGTAGTCGTGATGTTAACATTGGTTGCATCAATATTTACCGTGACACTATCTCCGGGTGTAGTGGTATTAATGTAAGGCAAAGGAATTCCTGTACTTAGTGTGGAAACCCCTGGGTCTGTCGCTCCTCCAAAAATAGACACTATAGAGTAATTTTCATTTGTAACGATACCGTGTGCTGTCGTCGATGTTCCACTATTTGGAAGGGTACCAGTGTCGACCACCACGCGAAAAACATCTCGGAATGTTGCATTTTGACTCGAATTTATTCCAAAGGAAGGAAGAAAATCTTTACCCGTAAAAGTTTCTTCACTTACAAAAAGCCCATATTCCTTATTGTTAATAGCGCTTGCCATATCATTAAGATATTGACGGAGAACCACTTTGAATTGTTCTTCATCATCAGGAAGAATAAAGTTTTCTGGTAATAAAAAATTGGGATTAGGAGAAAAAGAGCTTGTCATTATCCAATAATCCTTCCTTCGGGTTCTACATAAAGCAAGATAGCATGCAGTTCAAAATCCGATGTGGCAATTTCCAGATTTTTCATTTGTGCATCGGAAAGAAAAAAATAAAGCTGAATAAAAGCTGCTTGACTTTCGATATAATAGCGATGCCAAATTTGATTTTGGTTAGGTTGAAAAGGAGAGTCATCTTCCGGTCGGGTATATAAAATATTATTCCCCAATAATACTCCTGAAAGAGCCATTTCATGAATTGTATCTCCATCTGTGGTATCTATATAATATTCTAAAGAGACTTCTCCCTCCGAGGTCCGATTTAAAAGAAAATCGGCATAAGGCATAGAAAACTGCTGACCTATGGGAGTCCCCGGATTAAATTCTTTAGAAAGAATTTTGAGATTGCTTATACGTGTAGTTTTTCCACTTCCGGTATAGGTTCCAGAAAAAGGTTCATCTATCACAATATTATTTTCATCTATCACACTGGCAACTCGAACAATTTGAGAATTTAAAGATACAATTCCAGTCGCGTCTTCAATAAGAATATAGTCATCTGACCTTAGATTATGATCAATAAGAGTCAGCGTGGAAGAAGCGGGAATCATGTCCGTAATTTGCAAAGATTGGGAATTCGAAGATTTATTGTTATCAAGGATATGAACCCATCCTTCTTGATTTCCCGCAATGATCAACGGAAATGCCGATTGAAATAATGGAGAGCCCCAGGGATCATTCCAGTTAGACCATGTGCCATATTTTTCACCCAGCTCATCCCACCGCAAATCTGTTTCCGATTGAAAAGTTCCAAAACATGTAAAGGAGTCATTAAAAATTGACCATGTTCCATTTTCATAGTTATAAACTAAAATTCTCGTCGGAAAAGTAGGATTGGAAGTACTATCAGGAAAAGTCCAATATACAAGTTCATTATAATAATCGCGTATGCCATACACCCGCTCAGGACCATTATTACCATTATGAATTTCAAAAACTTCGTTAGGAATTTTTTCATCGATTCTCGCTACATTGACCCCGTTACATGCATGAACTCCTACATTCCCTACTCCTAAAACCTGTTTGTCAAATCCAATGATAGAAAAAGAACTTTCACATCCTAATTCATCATTTATTTGTTGCCATTTAAAAGGGGAACTATCAATAGCAGTATAAACTAATTCCCATGTACTTCTTTCAAAATAAACTATCAATCTATCTTTTAATCTTTCCGCCGAAATAATGGCTTCTTGAGTAGGAGCATCTATAAAACCTCCTCTTCCTGGGGTATCATCAAGCCATGCGGTAGCAGCTGCTGTTGGATCTCCATTTTGACAAAAACGCGCTCGATTTTGGTAGGTTCTGTCGGTACCCGTTTCATCTTCAATGGTGTTGAGAGCCACAAGTCGGTCTTTAAAATTAATTAAAACCCGAGCTGTTTCTAAGAAACGAGAAGCTCCTGAATTGAGTTGAGGTCTTAAATTGGTCCAAGTGGTAGCTCCAGCATCAATATATTTGATATTGTCGGCAGTAAAGTTATTGACTACATAAAAAGTAGTGGTATAGGGATTTGTCCCTCGATAATTTGTATTCCAAAAAAAGTTAGAGTTACTCCCCCCCCATGTTGTCGCACCATCTAATCTTTCCCAACCTCCTCCACTTCGGATATAAGAAAATTGAGTATCAAATGCAATCAATCCTTCAGCATTGATATTAGCTGTTTCGCGACTTAAGAGACCCATTACGGGTTCTGAAGGATAAAAATAAACGGGGGTCGCTGCGGACGCTCCTGTAAAAGAAAATGCCCCCGTAGTAGTATTGTAAGTTGCGGTGGCCGCTCCCGAACTAAATAACAAGTTAGCTGGAGTACCTGTCACATTTACAATGAATTGGTCATTGCCAATAGAAAAAGCTTGTCCAACCTTAAAAATAGTGCCGGGAACCGTTCCTGCTAAACTCCCAGCTCCATCAGTATTTCCAAGATTAATGCGAAGTCGAGAAAGTAAACTTGTCGCGCCAATTAAGGAATATCCAAATCTTTTTTTTAACCTTCCCCTCCATATATACACATCTTCTAACTCAAAAAAAGCATTTTCAGGAAGATAAAAAGGTTCGACTCGATTTATCCATCCTTCTTGCATTGGGCCGATTAAATAGCTTTTAAGTGGCATCAGAGTCCTATCACTAAATAACTAAAGGTGACTTTGGTTGAACTTGTAGAGGTCCGGGAAGAGCCAAATATTGTAATCCCCGTCGTGGTAAATCCTCTTAAAGTGGCAAACGTATTGGGAGTAGGAGACGAATCACCAACTGTGACTAAAGCATTATAAACCGCTGTAAAAACGGGAATATTTGCGCTAACGGGAAAGGAAGTCGTGGAAATTCCGGATCCTGTTCCTGTGCCCCATTTCAATAAGATGCCAGATGGTAAACGTGTCCATCCATTTGTGGCACCTTGAAAACCAGTAAATTCAATTTCACTTCCATTTGATTCGCGACGAAAAACGAGTTCAGTCATTCCAGTCAAAGAGCTTTCTTGGCTATAAAAACCAGCTTCGTTTGCCGCAGTAGTGGGAGGTGACCCCTGTTCAGGCATTTGTAAAAATTTATGCTTTCCTTGATCGGGATCATTAAATTGCACATGGTTAACACTATTGTTAGTAGAAATAGACTGAAAGTTTTGAAGAATTTGATCCTGACTTTGAGAAGGATTGTCTCCGGGCTGAGGAATATTGGAAGTATATGTGCTCATTTAAAACCTATTATTGAAATTTCCGTAAGGAAATTGAGTCATTTCTGTATAAATGGTGGCTGTCCGTTCATTGGTCTGTTGAACAATCGATCGATAAAGGACCAAGTGTTCCTGCTCTTTAAAACCTGGGATGATAGAATCGATCCCTTCGGGATCTTGAGAATCCTCAAATATTTTTTTTGCAGCTCCATAAGCTAAATATTGCCACCATTGCCTCAAAAGGGGTTGATCTCCACTATCCAAGAGTGCGGTGGGAGTCAAAAAAGCATTTAATTCCACTGAGTACACTTTATCGGGCACAGGACGCAATGTTAGGATGTTGTCATAGAATAATACTGCTTGAGGTCTATTAGGCTCATATGGAGTAAATGAGATGTTGATTTCTTGCCCAGTTGGAATATTATTTGCAAAAGTGATAGTGCCCACACCTGTCAAATAATTTATACTACCTGTAATGGGGGTTCCTAACAAAATATCTTGCCAATTTCCAGTTTCATAATCGACAGGATTGTCTGCAATCGTTTGGGTGGTATTCGTATCATCAATTGTCCCCACAGTTACAGAATTTTGCAGAAAAGGACGGTTAGGGAGGGTAAAGTTATAAGGTCCCGGTGTTCCATTTCCACTCAAGGAATTAAACTGATCTCCTAAGGCTGGATAAATACGAAAAAATTGCTCTCTACTTTGAGAATAAAATGATTGATATCCCTCAATATACGCCGGAGGTTGGAGATTATAATACACATCGACCGCTGGAGCCGTGCCTCCGTCAAATCCAACCTGAAGAGTGCGCATATCATAAGTATCTACATTTGGAGTTGTCATGAAACGAAATGTGGTAGTATTAGAAAAAACTCTCAAATGTTCGGGAAAGTCATATTGATAAAACGTGTTAACGTAAAAGTCTATTTGACTATCAGTGATTTGTTGGGGAGAAGGACGCCCAGTTAGGCGTCTCACTTTTGTTCGAATGTCTACTAAAGTACTCACATTTTATCTCTTTTTTAAGATATTTCCTGAGAAGGTTCTTCATCTACATCCTGAAATTCTAAACTTTCAAATGAACAACGTTGCATTTTTTTCCCTACCTCAACGGAAGGATTTCCATTGGCATCTAATACATGGGAGTGTTTCGGCCACCAACAATTTTGATTAAGATGTTTAGCAACCATAAGAGGAAGGTCATAAATTTCTCCATCTACGAGCGTATATTTTAAGACATCATCTCCTTTATATTTACGAAAGCTAAAGGTCATCGAACCTCCCGGAGGCTCATAACAACGAAAAATTCCTTTCACAATTTTGTGATCTTTTTTTCTCATATTTCGCAATTCTTCATCAGATATCTTGCGAACATTCTTTGGTTTTTTTAAAGTAGGTGTGCTCATTAATACCTTCTTCATTGAGGGTTAAATTTAAGGGGGCTATGCCCCCTTGTTTTATTGAATTAAGGTTGATTTACCGGCTCTCCAATAAATTACATCATTTGTTGATCCCGCTGGACCATCAATTCCCGCACCTAATCGAATACCAATAAATGATTGGTTATCCGTTGCATCATCTAAAGAATTTGCAAATGCTCCTGTAGCTGTTTGGCCAATTGGAACAATAGTTGCTTGGGTAAATGGAACCGCAGCAGTTAATGGAAATGAAAACGCAGTAAACGCTGACGAATCAATATCCACAGTAATGGTGTTGTTCGTGGCATTTACAGCGGTGATATTTCCTACTAGTCCATCAATTTCCGTCATTCCAAATTCAGAGGGAACATTGATGCGTACTGCTTGACCCGCAGTATATCCATGGGTGACTGATAAAGTAATTACTGCGCTTGAGGCTTGAGAAATGGCAGTAATAAATCGTCGTCTTGGATAAAATTGAGGGTCAAAATCAATTTTTCTCCACGAACCAGTCGTTCCAGCAACAATTTGAGCCATATAATCGAGACTAAAAGTGGTAGTGGTCAATGTGTTAATTCCCACTGTATAATCAATTCCACCTAATTGTTGGGCTCCGGTAACATTAATGATTCGAACCACATCACCGGCAGATAGACCATTGGTTCCACTGTTTGTAACCACGGGAATCGCTGCGTTAGAAATAGCCGTAATAGTTGAATTTAAGGTTCCTGGAGTTTGATCTGATGTGTCTAAAAGAGTAAAACCACCTGTAGCCATTACTTCACCTTGGAGTGTATCAGCTCCATCCGCTTTTGTAATTTCAACTCCTGTACCGGCAGCCATTCCTCTTTGCCATCTAAATTGTACCCCTCGTCCTGGAGTTTGTTGTGTTCCAAGCTGAGTGTAATTATCTACTTCTACCCAATCCACATCTGAACGAATTTGAAGTTCAACTGCTTCACCTGTAGAAGTAAAAGATCCTTGTTGTATTACTGTTGATGTCATGTTTTCCTCCTTATACGCTTAGGGTTGCTCTTAAATTGAGGACCCATGCATCGTTAGTGATACGTGGTGTTTGCGCAAATTTATATCCCACACTTGCATTGAGAGCGAGAGGTCCATCATAAATAGGAGGACGATAAATAAATTGCGAACTATACCCATCTTGTTCTACAACAGCATAGGCTTCCATTCCAACACAGAAAATGTTGTAAACATCATTGCCATTATTAGAACCTGAAGGTGTAATCGATCCAATTGAAGATAAAAGGAATCGTAAGTTGGAAACACTCCCCCATTCAGGACGAAGAGTGCTCATTTGACTGGGATATTGAGCTTTTGCAATGAACCCGTTTACTTGTTCTAGATCCCCAATAAGTTGGGTAGAACCTAAAGCAAAATAAGCATCTCTTACGGGAGCTGTTCCAAATCGATCTTCACCTTCAATATTATCTGCAATCGTGTAAGCATTGTTATCGGCGAGTGTACGAATAATTACATCGACATCACTCCGAGTAATTTCCGTAGGATTGTCACCGTTAGTACCGCCCACACAGTTGATAAACGATGCTGTTGATGCGAGCATGTTTCGAGTGAGTTCGTCTTCTGTCTGTCGAAGAGACACACCCAAACGTTGAGCTGCTTCATTTAGTACAGGATCTTGGTTTTGAAGAGTAACTTGCTCGTTCAAAATGATATAAGTTCCATAGAAATCCAGCTCGGCATCAATATTAACTGCTGTTAGTTGTTGCGGAGGGGGAGTCACCCCAGAATTTCCTAAAGGCACCGTCGCCGTATTAAGAGGATTATATCGTCTCATACGAAGAGTGGTACCACCATTCCTTGGCATGTTTTTAAGCATCGCGGGAATGTTGTGGATCATATATGGTACTGGCACTGACAGTAATTTATAACTAAATGACTGCTGACTCACTATTACTTTCGGGCAACCATATCGCCCTACTGACCATTTCTGGCGGGGAAACCTCTTCGGATCTCCCTCTCATAGTTTCCTATGAGGCTAGACTGTCGCTTACCCTCTCGGGTCCTGAGGACTCAGTCGTTGCGGCTACTTTATATCCATTGAGCTTTCTCATATTTTTATAAGACTCCTCTCTGAATACTAGCTCTTCATCATCTAATCCTAAAGTTGGGCTCGGACAATCTTTTACTTTATTGCAATAATCAAGTAAAAATTGTGCTCGATCCCTTTTAATCTTTAAGTAGGGAATCAATTCTTCTAAAAATTTCTGAATGACTCCTTTGCTTCTCAGATACCAAATGTACATATCTTTAGAAGTTGGACGACTTTTTCGAGCGCCTTCTTTCAAAATTGTTCCATAACCTAAATCTTCAACAAGAGAAAGAATAGCTTCTTTTTCTACCATTGCTATTTTCATAGAAGGAAGATAAGTTGGAGAAAATCTATCTCTTTTGTGTTTAGTTATCATAAAACATCCATCAGCATCAAAAATTCCTGCTGCATATGAAAGAAGCGTTTGCCTCTGGTTACCATGCATAAACCATCCTTTGTTGTACTGCATTCAGTATAACTAACATCTGAATTTATGTTTAGGCTTCCCAAGTAATCACCTCAAGTTTTACACCAGCTCAATTAAGCTTTAACCGGTGCCGGTAGAACCGTGGTTGTAGTTGTCATGTTTTTCCTTTTCTCATTTACAGAGCTTTACGAGCGTCTTCCATTTCCTTTTGAAGCTGCTTTTTCAAATCAGGAGTTAATCCTTGAGCGAAAACATTAGCTTCATGAAGAGCTCCTTGGCCTTTAACAGCTTGGACGCTCATCGGTTTTGAATGGTTGCTTTTGACAACTTCTTTTTCTTTATCGAAATTTTGGGGGGATTTATACAAACCTAATCCTTTTAAGGTTTTATAGGCTGAAATACCTTTCGCAAAAAGATCATTTCCTGAAGTTATCGATTGGTAAAGCTCGGGCTCCGTAGTTTTCAGTTTTTCAATATTCTCTTTTGTGACGACATCATCAAAATCAGAAAATCGACTTTTTAACCGTTCAGGAATGGTTTCGAGTTCTTTTTGAGTTATATGTTTTTTTAACTCTCGCACTTGAGTTTCTAAGGCTTTGTATTGGCGTCCTTCTATAAGGTCCTCATCTCCCACAGTGGAAGTTTCCTCTTGAGGCTCTTCGCGCGATTGAGAAGCTCGGACAATTTCCTCTATTTGTTTTTTATAGTAGTCTCTTTCTTCTTCAACTTGTCGACTTTTCTCCCGAAGTTTTTGAAAATTATATTCTTTATCTTTAACTTCTTCGGAAGACTCTTGGAGATTTTGTTGGCCTTCTTCCACTTCTTCTTTAGGAGGCTGAACGATTTCCTCATTTTGAATTTCTTCTGCTACGTTCTCTGTTTCTGTTGCCATAAAACTCCTTGTGCGCCGGCGGTGCGCGTTACGCCTTTAACCCACCACCCGTTACGTGGGCAGCGATAAGATGGATTAGTTTTTTCATAAATTTAAAATGATTTTTTTTCAAAGGGAATTAAGCAGTTTTTTCTAAATTTAATTTATCGGCCAATTCATCTAGTTTGCCCGAGTTAAAATCTAAAACATATTTGAGAAACTCTTTTTGCTCTTCTGGGAGCAAATGCTTATGCAAAGGAAGAACTTCACATGTTTCTTTGTCGGGAATCACCCATAAAAATTTTAAAGAATGGGAATTTCTATAATAGCGATAAACAACTTGGTCATATTCAGGGCGAGGACAGGTTTTCCTAGGAAAGAAATATTGCCGAACAACATTTACCATAAGTCTTTCTTTTTTAAAGAGTACGACTACATAAAAATCCCCATCAAAGTCTTTTTCTCCCCTTTCAACCGCTAGTCTAACTTGATTTTCATAAGAATCTTCCGATTCATTACCTTCATGCACAGCTTGTTGAAGCTCGATCGGATTAATCTTTTCATCTTTTTGCTGAAGCTCATAAGAATATTTTCCTACATTTTCAGTCATCCCATCCCCATTGAGATGCACATCTTCTCCATTTCACAACAACGTCCTCTTTCTTAAGTCGTAGACCGTCAAAAAAGAATTCGGCCCACCATCCCTTAACTACTTTTCCCGTAGAGGTTTTAAGATAGAGAATGTCATAGGGAATTGGTTTATAATCATTTGCATCCGCCCAACCGTGTTCATTAAAAACAGCATGCTTGTAAACAAATGTATTGGCTTCTTCGTAATTTCTAGGAAGACGGGTTTTTCTTTTCCGTCTCTGAGGGAGTATAGTGCTCATTAATACGTTCCTCTAAAAGAGATATCTGTAAGGTTAAGGACCTATACAAATTTTTAATAACGTACTTGAGCTTTTCTGTCTCGATATTATTTATTTGAGAAATTTGCCATTCAATCAATTCTTTTTCCGAAGGACCTTTGGCGCAAAAATAACAGACTGTAGAATGAAACTCATCCAGGGGAATGCGATGATCATTCCACCGCATAAAGCAGGAGGGACATTCGAATTTCATAAGTGAAATAGAAATCGAAAATACACTGAATGATCTTTATAAGCTTTTCCTCCAGTTAAAATAACAGGATGGTAAAAGATTTCACTACGTGTGTTTTTCGAGGTTTTCAATCCCAATCCCACTTGAGGGAACATCAAAAATCGACTACTTTTATAATTAAGATCTTTTTTAGAATAAATATTTTTTAATTTTAATCCAGCTTTGAAATAAAAATCCTTATTGTCATCTTTTATGAAAGACATTCCCGAGTTTAAGGAAATAATGGAATAATGATAGGAAGGCTTTCCAGAAAAATATAAATATCCTCCCCACACATCCACCTTTAAAAGTTTTTTCATAAATCACCCAAAAATAAACTGGTTCCAATATAGGGAAATTTTCTTAAAAAGGTCCTCTACAGTACACAAAGGTTGATCAGAAAGTCAAGTTTATTTATTCTTAACCCTTCACCATTTAGGAACTATGAATGACTTGGATAAGTATTAAGCGATTTCCTCCTCCAGAAAGTGAGGATGTGATTTTAACTCATTTTGTTTGGAGAAAGGGAGATAAAACCTTTACTCCACAATTCTTTTTGGTTGGAAAGTGGGTTAAAAATTGCTGGTTCGATTCTTATACGGGAAAAAATCTCACCTCTCATTTAAAAAAATGGAAGCCAACCCATTGGTGTGAACTTCCCTCGTTACCCTGTATTAATTAAGGATTTTTTATGCACATTGTTATTGTAATGTTACTTTCTCTTTATAGTTGTCACTCTTTGAACTTTCAAACTACGAAGCCTTCATCTTTTGTTCCTAACCCCTATTCAACGGGGTGGTGGGTATGTGCTTACTGCGGAAAAAAATATGAAAATGGCGAAACCTCTTGCACATGTCATTAGATTATGAAATTTGGTTATGCTCGTATTTCTACGCCTAAACAATCTCTAGAAAGTCAAATTACATTGCTCAAGAAAAGCGGCTGTGAAAAAGTTTTTTCTGATGTAATTTCGGGTTACAATTCTCAAAAAAAAGAATTTGAAAAAATGTTTCAACAACTTCGAGCCGGTGATACGGTCTCAGTTACGGGCATCGATCGATTGGGTCGATCTACTAAAGATTTATCTACCCTTTTAGATGAATTCCATAAAAAGGAGGTCGACCTAATCGTTTTGGGATATGATTTTGATACCAGAACAGCCCAAGGAAGAATGATTTTTAACTTTATGGCGATGATCGCCGAAAATGAGCGAATGAGAAATCTCGAAAGAATTCAACAAGGCTTAGAAGCCGCAAAAGCACAAGGAAAAAAAATTGGAAGACCAAAAAAATTAAATAATTCACAAAAGAAAAGAATGAGTGACCTTTATAATAAAAAAGCTTTATCTATATCCGAAATTTGTTTAATGTATGATATCGGAAAAGTTACAATGTATAAATATTTAAAGGAATTAGAAAATGAAAAAACAACTTGATTTATTTGAAAACCAATCAGTGGAAAAAAGTGCAGAAATGGAAATGCTTTTAGATTTAGAAACTCAACAGGATAATTTACGCCGTGGAATATTTCGCCGTTATCATGAACAGCACGAAAGAATTAAAAAGCTAGAAACAATGGTATTAGAGCTGTCTCAAATTCTTAAGTTTTATGAAATGAAAGAAGTCGCTGGATAAGCTAGCGAGGAAAATTTTCCTCATATCGTTCTTGATGTTCGCGAGCTCTTTCTTCTATTCTGCGCTGTTCTTCTCGAGCCCTTTCTTCACGCTCTTTTTTTCTCTTTCTTCTCTTTCTCGACGCTCTTTTTGTTCTTGCTCATATTTGCGAGCTTCTGCTTTTTCACAAGCTGCCCTCTCATAGTCTTCCTTAAGTTTTTCTTCGTTAAGATGAAAATCTAATTTAGGCGCAAATGCATGAAGATTAGAGCCCAAAGAAAAAACCGCGTTTGTTCCAGTAAATCCCAGAACCAACAATAAAAAGCGTGATAAATAGTGCATTAAATTCACTCCAAGTCATGTCTACCTCGCTCATTTCGGGTGTAATTATAGAATAATACCATCCCAAATGCTACTTTTTCTTGTCTTTTTTAAGCTCTGGATATTTTTTATACACAGCTCTTCGAATACCGGCAGGATCAGGCGCATTGTGAGCCAGTTTAAGAGCCGATTTGGCTCTTGCTAGTGTATTTATGGGATACGAATATTTACTGCTTTTACCTGACTTTCCTGCAAAGTCTTTTGGCGCTACGTTTTTATATTTTCCTGTATTACTGGATCCCGGTTTTTTTCTCATTTTTTCTTCTTTTCCACGTGGAATTTTAACTCCCTTTGCAACTGTTATTTTTTTTGCCATTGGTTTTACTCACTTTTTTAATTAATTCTTTGTCTTCTTTCATCTCTTTTTTGAGATGCTTTCGTTGTTTGCCGAAACCTTTGATATCTTCTTTAAGATGTTTAGTAATAGTTTTTTTCAACTTCTTTTTCATGGTGATCCTCAATATTAATTTCTTCAGCACCATCACCTGGACTTGGTCCAAAGTGAAGATCCCATATCTCATAATCGCACCCAGATAAGAAGAGTGCTAAACTTATCCATAAACTCTTTTTAATCCTGCTTTTTCCTTTATTTTTTTTGTTTTAAACTCTGTTAATTCATCTAAAAAGCACCATTTTTCAATTATATCCCATTGTTGATTGGGACTCACAGTAATGGTACATATTGTTTTTTCTCCTTTCCATCCTTCATGCGATTTGAATACGACGTGAATTTTATCCCCTTCATTTGCAATGTGAGGGGGTTTTTTCCAAATCATTTTAACACAAAAAATGAACGATAAATTTTGGGAGAATTTTCTTTGATTCGAATTATTTGAACCGAGTGACATAAATCTGAAGTAGAAATGATGTCTTCTTTTTTCTTTTCCCACTTTTTTTTGTGAGATTTTTCCCATTCACTTACCAGGGCATCAATCGAATCATCTAAGATCGCATGCAGTTGAATAGAAAGTTTTTTTTTATTCTTAAAATACCCTCTAAATGGAACTAAATAATTTCCCGTCTTCAAAAAATAAAGATTTTCTTCATGTTTTTTTCCGAACATTTTTTTTCCTGGGTTTAGAACTTGTAGAAGAAACTTTTTTGGGAAGTTTTTTTCCTTTAGGAGTATGTTCGGCCCATTTTTTGGCAATTTTAGGGTGATTAAGAAAAAGATAACGCCGTTGGGCTTCTGAAACAAATGGCATAAAAACTCCAAGGGCTACCGAAGTAGCCCAAATAATTAGCGTTTGTGCATTGCTTTGCGATGCTTGTGCGCCATATATTTATGATGCGCATGCGCCATGTGGTGATGATAGGATTTATCCATATCTTTATCTCCCGCATAAGCATGACCTGTGAGGTGTTTTTCTTCACCTTTGGATTCATCACGACGATCTTTCATCGACTGTTTATGAGGACCACGATGTCTCATTCCTAGTGATTCATCTAGTCTGTCATCATATCCTTGTTTTTTTCTTTTCATGGGGTAACCTTCCTAAATTTTCATTTATATCTACAATTTTTATTTCGACGTCATCTTTTTCATAGGGCTTAACTTTTTTTTTCTTAAGCCCAGAAGAAGGTTTATTTCGATTTAAACCTGGGATAACGTTTTCAGCAATTTCTTGGGCTTTGCCCGATGGCCTTGGCATAGCCATTAGTACATGCTGTCAGATTGGTGATGGTCAGTTTTTCTCACAGAATCGTCAATGTTATCGTCGATTCCTTCGATTGTATCATCCAAGTAATGCATATCGAGGTATTCATTTTTTGGATAATATTTATGTACCACACCTTGAGGAAGATTAGCTGGCGCTGAGTGATCTTCTGAGATCATTCCCATGAAACCATCATCTAAATGTTCTTTGCGTGCCATTATTTTTCTCCTTGGGCCATGACGGCCAATTCTTCAATATTGGGGGTTTTTACTTGCTCCTCTTCTTCTCTCTCTTGAGGAGTCTCGACCACTTGGAGAGCTCGAACCATAGTCAATAACTTTTGAACTTGGTCAATATCCATCCCTTCGAGCTCTTTCATAGCTTTTGTAAGCTCATAAGCTCCGAGTTCGCGATCTTTTTGTGCTTCTGCCAGCCTTTCTTGGGCAAGAGCTCTATTTTCTTGAACTCTTGAGGCTCTTTCTAGGGCTAGACCTGCATTAGCTTGAGCTCGTCCTTCAAGATCTTTAATTTTAGCTTCTTCTTCGGCAAAAGCTAGTTGCATCTGCTGCTGAGAGATTTGCTGTGCTTGCTGTTGCTGTTGGCCTATCGCTTCTACGAGCTCTTGTTTATTTTGAAGCGTTGATGCCCGAATAAGAAGATCTTGAGGTACTTCAATCCCAGCTGCTCTAAGCTCCATAAGTTGGGCAAATTGCATCTGTTTTTGAGTAGTTGTATTAATTCCTTCTTCTACAGCTGCATCGAATTTCCCAAAGGCTTTCGAATAAAACTGAAGAGAAGGTTGCTCATTAATAATTCTCTGGATTTTTCCAGGAGAGAAATTGGTTTGTATCAGGTCGATGTAGAGTCGACCAAGTAATTTTTGCGAATAGTCTAACTGATCAAACAAGATTTGAAGAGTAGTAAGCCCCGCTCCTTGTCTAAGCATGGATAAAATTCCCGCTTTATCATCTTGGGCACTTCCTAAAAGCTCCTCATTGACTCCCGAAATTTGCTGGATCTCTTCTCCCAATATCTTCGAAAGTTCGATCATAGACTGTGGAACTGATGGAGCCTGAATAGGTTGAACATCCGACATTTGCGCATCTTGTTTAACCGCGAGTCCTCGTCCCTGTCCTTGAAGGTAAATATCTTTAGGATTAACTAGAGAATCTGGTTTGTATATGAACCCACTGTTAATTTGCGACTCCAGAATGTCTAGCTCAATCACCTTTCGGCGGTTGTAAAGATATTGTGAGTCGCGCAGACCGCGCACCACTCCTTGAATCCTATAAGGAAAATAAGGAATTTGTGGGTCATAATATCCAAGGACAGGAACAAAAGGATAACTATCTATACCCATCGGATTAGGACCGTCATACATGACAACTCCCTGAACAACAATTGCCAAGCGACAGGTAGGAATTTCTACTTCTAATGTTGTAATTTCAGGAAATCTTTGAAGGAAAAGGTCTAAGTCTTCACTCATTCCTTTCCATTCCATCGTTTCCCCCGTTTGAACATCCACCAAGAGTTTTTGAGTCCGATAATCTCGATACCAAAATTCATCATAAGTCAGTAGATCTTCCATTCCATAGTTATAGGCTTCGGGCATAAACTGGAACTTTCCATCTCGATTACCTCGCGCATATAATTTGTCTATCTCAGATTTTCTTTCCGGCAGAAGCGATTTGATTTGAGGTTTGGTAAGCCACTTTCGAGTCCAAATGAAGTTGCAGTCTGAAAGGTCTTGTTTTTTGAAAAATGGGTCGATTAGATAGGCATTATAAGCTACGTTATCCAAGCAAATATTGCCATTGATAGGATCATCTCGATAGTCCATCCAAACCGATAGCAAGTTCATTCCGGTTGTCAAGGTCTGATCAAACGCTGTGGAAATAGTATCTAAAGCTCCATCAGACTCCATAGCCCACATTATAACTTTAGTGAATTGGTCTGCTGTGTGCTCATCCGAGTTTTCAATGGGAGTGACTTTGATAGACTTACGATGATTGCGTTGATAGCCGCTAATCATATTGCATACCCGACGAATACGATTGAAGTTAAAAACGCGCCGGCGAAAAGCAGGGAGATTGCCATAGATATCATTCCAAAGAGTTTGATCGCCGGCACGGAAACGGGAATCTATATCAGCTTCCGACCAAAAACTTTGATTGATTGTAATGCTTTGAGCATAATACTTTTCCATCATTTCTTTCACTGTCAAATCTTGATCAGTCTGATAAGGGAGAAAGTCGGTATTGATTTGAGGAAAAAGAGTCACTTACATCCCCACATCTTTCTAGACCAATAGTTAGGAGAAAGTTTGCTATCTTTTCCCTTAATCCCTCCCGATCGAGCGCAATAGCTTTTTTTTCTAGAAGGTTCATTTTTTTTGATGGTCATATTAGGATCTCCAAACCTTACCGTTTTTACTTTTCCTGTGGAAGGATCTTTGACGTATACAGCAAATTTCTTTCTTTGCCCAGGGGTTCTAAAAGGCTTGTTTAGAGGCTTTTTTTCTTTGCTCATTAATAATTACCTACGTAAACATTATCTTGAAAAATGGAGGGAAGATTGGAGTTAGATCCAAAATGAGCTTCATGATGAAGTTGTTCCAGATCCGAGGCACTTAAACCATCTTGGGTTTTGGGCAACGAAACAGCCAGATATCTCATTGCATCGCAAAAATGGGAAGACCAATCATGTAAAGGTCGGGGCATGTAAACCTTTTTCTTGACATCATATTCTTGCCTGTAGTTTTCTAGAGCCTTTATTAATTCGGTGCATTTCTGTTGGTCTATCCAAATTTTGGAAAAAGCAGATCGAACTGCTTCAATTCCATCGGGGATCTCGAGTTGATCAGAAATAGTGAACTTGATTCCTAGCTGACGCGCTTTTTCATAACGAGTCACTCCGGATCCCCATTCCCTGACGCGAATATCATGAGGAGCTATATGAATGCCATATTGATAAGGCTTGTTTTTCAAAACATCGGTATAATGTTCGAGCCCCACCTTGGAATTTTCATATTCATCAATTATTCTTATTGTTTGTCCGATGGTTTGGAAGAAGATAATAGAAGTACTATCGCGCACGCCGATATCCCAAGCAGTGTGAACTGGAAAAGCGGATTCCCAAGGTACGTCAGTGATTTTGCCATCCCTCCGTAAGCGATCCATATACTTAGCATAGTATGCTCCTTCAACTCCCATATCGAACGAGGTGTAATATTCTTGCATGATCATGTCTTCAGACATTTCACCTGCTCTTTTCTCTCGCTCAATTTCCTCTAAGGGGATATGATTTGTATCCTCCACGGTCAGTTTATAGCAAAACCACTCGGGAGATTCTTTAGCTAATTGATAAATACTCCAGAGATGATTTTTCCCTCGGGGAGTAGAAATGAAAAGGGCCCAACCCCCATTGGCCGTCAGAATCGGGCGAATATACTGATATGCCATAGGATCTTGCAACGCATATTCTGAAAAAACGCATCCTCGAGGGTTGGTTCCCATAAGAGAATCATAATTATCCGAACCAATAAGTTGAAATAGAGAGGTACCTCCATTTTTGTTTTTCATCCGGATCTTCATTTCCTGAGAATTCATTTGCACAACGAGATCTTTGGGGAAATAGTCCAAAATTCTCTTCCCATCGTTAGTAAGCGAATCCCAGATAACTTTTTTGGCTTGCGAATAGGTGGGAAAGATATAATAGTAGACACCTGGAACTTCCCACATTTTTCGTATGATGTAGTTAAGAGCCGTAATGTCCTTACCGGCTCGTCTGGGAAGAATAGCTAATACGCGTTTGTATCCCGAATCAAGAGCCTTTAAGAGGGGAGCTTGATAGACGCGAGGCTTATATTCATTTAGTTTTGCTTGAACTTCTTCGTCGGTTAGCATTGCTCTCGTATATTTCTTCAAAACGTCCTGAAAGCTTGAGCTTTTTAAAGTCTTCTGACTCATAAACCTTAAGGGGTACTCCAGCGTTTGCTTCTGCAATTTCTCGTTTAGCTTTTGTCTCTATTTCAAAAGCATGATCATCATAAACTTTAAGATATCTCATAAGAATGGATGTAAGATGGCGAGAAAGATCATCTTTTTTAAAAGCAAGCTCCATCCACTTAGCATGAAGTTTAGCAATCACAACCTCAAAGGTGTTTTGAAGAAGAGGAGCTGCCTCTATCATGGCCTTAAGGTATTTCCAAGAAATCCCATGCTTAGCGAGGAACTGAGGGATAACCATGGCTTTCTCATCTTTTTCCCATTCTTCAAGCCAAGAACAGACCGTTTCAATGTATTCGGGAGATATCTGAATTTTTTCCATGTAATTAGATAAAGTTTTTAAACATCTAAGTAAGAAATATTGGGAATATTTTCAAGAGTAACTATTCTTCTTCTATTAAGAAATAATCCCAATTTGAAAAACCAGCATGAAGGCGTTCTTCTCCAGTAATCGCATCTTTTTCATACACGACCAAAGAACCTTCAGAGGTTTTTTCAAAAGTGTAGTCTACGTAAAAGTTCTCAAATTTCTTGAATCCATGAGGGTAATAAACGGTGAGTATTTTCACTTAATTTTCTCCAACTTAATCAGCGTTTTAGGATCTTCCGCATAGACCTTCTTCACATGCAAGTCAGCAATAATGGCGTCATCTTTCCATAGGATGTGATTTAGAGCATCTTCAGTAAATTTAGCGAGATTAGTCAGATCGGGTTTTTTCATATGAGGCTTACCAATGCTGTTTAAACGCTTTGTCTTCGAATAACTTTTTGGAATAGGCATATGATACTCAACTTCTACTTTAATCGCTTCAGCGTGAGGAAAAAGCCCTACAGCGCGCTTTTTAACAAGCCATGCGAAGTTTCTTTTCGCTTCTTTAGATGGGTCATAGGTTTTACCCTTGCATGTTCGATGTCTTTTCAGAGGAATCGGTTCTCCAGGAATTTCAAAAGTTAGCATGATGAAATCTCTTCTTTCATTGTTTCTCTAATACTTTCCATCTGAGAAGTTGTGCAAAAATATTCTTTGCAGTTGATACATTCCAAATATTCAGTAGCTATGGTAGTCTCTCCATGTGGAGTTAAGAACTCTTTTACTCCTTGTTTAGGAAGACATTCCCATTCACACCAACAACATTTCATTCTTCTTCCTCTGGGCTTAAGGGCAACGAAGCCCAATATTTGATCTCTCCCAGCTTTTTCTTCCATCCGCAAATATCTTCAGATGCATCGACTACTTCTTCCCATTTATTGCCGGGGATAGGCATATATTTTCCAATAGAAACGTTATCTCCATCTGAAATGAGATAATATCTCTCTTGAGAAGGTTTAGGGTTATCTTTTTCGGTGTTGATCCAAATCACTACTTGCCTCGATAATCTCATGAGCTAATCATCATTCCTACGCCATATTCTTTATAGAGCTTGCGAAATAAGAGAAAAGATTCATCATATCCCGATTCGAAGAGTTCATCAAACTCTCGTCTCCAATCTCCCTCCACAACTCCCATGAAATCTAAGACTTCATCGCTAAAGGCTGTCACAATTCCATCGAATCCATAAAATGAATCATCGTAAATCACAGCAAACTCGTCATGAAGGAGCAACGAATATACCATTTCTCCATGTAAAACGCTTCTTTTTTCCCATGTTTGTGTAAGATAACTCATGTGTTTCCATAGTCAATCTTCATACTCTGGTGTATATAACCCTGGAGGGGTTATATTGACTAGCAGTAACTTATACCAACTGCTTGTTCTTCTTTAATTTCCCAGCTAAAGACCAATTCTGTTGGCTTTTAGGAGTAAGTTTAAGAAGACGGGCCATAAACCAATTCCAAGGACGATCTAGATTTTTTTTAGTTTCTATTAAAATTCTCATCTCATCGACCACTCTTTGGAAATTATTTTCTGGAAATGCAGCCATATTCCACCACCTTCTCGGATCTTGTCTGAAAAGTGATGCAAGAAAAGGGTTTTTTTCTTCAAAAACTGGGAAGTTGCAAAGCCACGGAGGCGCTTGAGCTTTGTTCCAAGTTTTTTTTCTTGATTTTGCACGCTTTTCCATCCCCGGTTTTTTACTTAAGATAGAAGAATATTTAGAAGTTATAATACTTGGTGTGAACTGGGGTGTGAACTCTCGTGGATTTAGGATAAGAAATTTGATTCTTTCCCAACTTAAACCCTTGAACTTTTTTGGGATAAAATATGTGCATGTTTGACGATGTCTATACTGTTTCACAATGATTTTAAGATTACTCAAAATCTTTAACAATTTGTTTACCCACTCTCGGGTTGTTCCAATCATTTTTGCCAGCAATGTTTGCGACGGATAGCATTCAAGATATTTCCAATTTTCAATAAGACGGAAAAGATATTGAGCTTTCGAGGAAAGATGAAGGAAAACAGAAGAAAATTCCGCATTATCCCGAGGAATCATCAAAGATTTCATTCCATGAGAATGAGTCATTTGATGAAGTTTTATCTCCATTTCTTCAGAAAAAGAAAAAAAGTTGGTTTGTGGTTGCTTTAATTTGTCTTGAGTGTCTATATTGGTCATGGTTTTTGTTTGTTTTATGCCCGGTTCAACCCCATTGACCGGGCCTTTTTTTTCTTTAAACTTCTTCTTTTTTCCATTTGGGGACCCCAATAATTACTTCTTGCTTGTGCGATTCTGGGAGTTATGGTAAGATTCCAAGAATCGAAGTCATAAGCCCCAATTTCTATGGTTGGGGTCTTTTTTTTCAACTTAAAAATATGAAAAATTATGAAATTTTCAATATCTATCGAAGAGATCTATCCCTCTGAAAATGTTGCCAATCCATTAAAAAACAAAGAGATGGGAACAGTCCACGCAATCATCGATTTTGGATTTTTGCAAGTAGAAATAAAAAATATTTTTTACTGTATTAACAAAAAAAAGAAGGTTTTCGTCAGCATGCCTAACCACATGTATCACCAAGACACACCCGATAAAACCCGTGTCCCTTCTATCTCTTTTTCAGATCCCGAAATTTTTAGAGAGATAAGAAAAAAAGTTACCCAAGAAGTCTTGATGAGTTAACGAGAGGATATTTTTTCCCACTCGCTTAAGGCCTTTTGATAAAACTCAATCTTTGCTTCTATGAGTTTTTTAATCCCTAATGAAAAAGCTAAATGCATTCGACCCTCTAACTCACCCTTGCGAGTGAGAATTTTATTTACCGTCATGCGAGAGTAATTTACATAGTCGGCCACTTCTTCTCGCGTGAGACGAGAATCTTTAATAAATTCTTTTATTTTTTTTATTTCCATCAGCCTGCCTTTTTTGTTGACTAAATCTTACACAAACATTACCATTTGGATAACTTTTATGTAAACCCCAGATGTGGAGAGTATTAATGAGCATGTACATAAACCACTGGGCCTCAGAAGATGATTTGCCCATTTCGCATGAAGATTTAGCTCACGCTAAAGAACATATGAAGCTTGTATTGGAAGCAGCGTATGATGGAACACGCAGCATGCAAGAGTTAGACAGTTCTTTAGAAGAGGTAGCTGCGGCTTTGGATCTAAAGTTTTGCCAAGAAAAGAAGCTGAAGCTACAAAAGAAAGAAAATCCATTTTTCGATCTAGGAGTATCTTTGATGAAAAACTGAGGTCCGTAGCTTAGGAGCACACGTGACCTCGAAAATTATTAACCTCGAGGAGTATTTAATGAGCATTCCAGAAGAATCCTACGTTCCTTCTAATACCTATGAAGGAAATAACACTACTCTCCGTCCTATGGAGTCGGAAGAGCTAAACAAGCTGTTTGAAGCGTTGGCAAAAGCCCAGATGGAAATGGAAGTAGCCAAAACAGATAGCACCAATCCCTATTTCAAAAGCAAATATGCAGATTTGAGATCTGTCGTTGATGCCTCCCGTCCTTTTTTAGCAAAAAATGGACTGTGTGTGATTCAACGCACCATCCCAGGAACGAACGGCACGTCATATCTTTACACGCGGCTCGGGCATTTGTCTGGTCAGTGGATGGAGAGCTATATGCCTATCAACCCTCCAAAGCAAGATATTCAAACCTTGGGATCTTATCTTACCTATTTACGTCGCTACTCTTACTCAAGTATGGTCGGAGTGGTGGCCGGAGATGAAGACGATGATGGTGAAAACGCCATGCATATTACGAGGGAAAAAGGAATGTCTAATGATAAAATATCTAAACCTCAACTAGATATGCTCGCGCAAGAACTTAAAGGAGAAACTCAAATTGTAGAGCAAATTTTTAAGTCTTATGGTATTTCTAAACTTTCAGATGTCCCAGCAAAAAAATACACTAAATGCTTGGAAACTATTAGAGAAATTAAACGAGCTAGAGAGGCAACACCAGCATGAACCATTCAATTTTAATGGGAAGATTAGGAAAAGACCCTGAAGAAAGGGTAACTAAAAACGGGAACAAGGGAATTTTTTTCTCGCTGGCTGTAGACTCTTATTCTGCAGGAGAAAGAAAAACATCGTGGTATAATATTGCCATCTGGGAAAACGGTCTTTTTCCTATTGCTTTGTCTTTGAAAAAAGGAGGAATGGTTGCCGTGGCAGGGACGATGCTTCCTCCGAAAACTTATGAAGCCAAAGATGGTACTCTCCGAGTAGATCAAACCTTAAAATGTGCGGCACTTTACTTTTTACCGAGTGCCCAAAAAAACTCTCTTCCCGAGGAGGATAACCCAGAACAAGATTTAGGTTTTTAATGAAAATTATCAATTTTTTAGAAGGCCAAGGATCCAAAGAATGGTTGGAATGGAGGCGTGGAGGAATCGGCGCTTCCGACATTGCGGTGTTAATGGGAACTTCTCGTTTCAAAACTCCGTTGACTTTGTGGAATGAGAAATGTGGATTTGCTTTAGAAGAACCACCCAACGCAGCCATGCAGCATGGGAATATGAATGAAAGTCGAGCTCGAGAATGGCTCAATGAAAACTTAAATTTAGATCTTCAACCTCTATGTGTGGAAGATCCAGAAACTCATTACTTTCGGGCATCTTTAGATGGATATGATCATAAGACTAAAACTTTAGTAGAAATAAAATGTCCTGTGACTGATGAGATTATTGAAAATGCGCGCCTTAAACAAAAGGTTCCTGAGTATTGGGTGGATCAAAACCTGTGGCAAATGATGTTTATGAAACCTGTGAGGTCGATGATTGCTATTTGGGATTACAAAAATGAATGTTGTTACACTGTAGAAAATCTGTGTAGGCCCGACCGCCTTGAAAAAATGAGGGAAAAAGCAGAGGAATTTTGGCATAAAGTCCAAACTGGCATATCTCCGGAACCTGAAAATGGTGATTATATTGTCATAGAAACTCCAGAATTGAAGAAACTGTTCGAAGAGTATGGAGACCTCTATGAAAAAGAAAAATGCGCTCAGAAGAGGCGTAAAGAGCTTAAAGAAGAAATCATCAATCATGGAGATGATGGAAACTTTTTATCCTTTGGATATCGAGTAACTCGTTGCCGTCCTAAGTCATCTTACGATATCAAAAAAATGGAAATGGATGGCATTGATGTCGATAAATATCGCAAGCCCTACCATGGAATTGGATTCTATAAAATAGATGTTCCGTCCTCTATAAGGTAAATATTATCCAAATAAACCATGAATGATCAGGCTCCCAGTAAATATCATAACGTTCGAACTGAAATTTACTCTTTATGAGTCAACGCTGTTCCCAGAAGTAAAAATCCTCGGATTTTCTTCTTTCCCTCATTTCATCTTGAGTTTTCTTTAAAAGATCATTGTATTCATCATTTTTTTGTTCGAGGGCTTGTCTATGATCTCTTTTCATCATTTGACGATTCACGGAAAAGAAAAAAGTAACCACTGTGGTAAGAAGTAAAAACACAGCCGAAACCACAGTAGCGCCTTCACTCAATTTGGACATCTTAAACATAATAGAATCCTTCTGTAGTAATTAAGGAAGAGTTGGCAAACATAGTATTATCCATATTAATAAATGCTCCCCCTGCATTCGAAGATGTAATTATATCCGCGGTAGTAGTCGCCCCTAAATTCCGAATTCCAATCCCGGTAAAATTAGCAGGAGGGGTTAGACGCGCCCATCCTCCTAGGGGATTCGCATAGCTTTCTCCGGTGAAAACAGTAAAAGGAAACCCACTTACTACGGCATTTCCTGTAGAAGTCCCCTTATTGGAGATTTGGAGAAAAATGTGATAGTGAACAATGTTTCCAATACGCGTATATCTTCCTTGTTGAAAAGTATATACAATACCTGTAGACCCTCCTCCAAAAGTTAACGTTGGAGTCCACGTCCCAGTTTCGTAAAAATCGAGCTTATTGTTTCCTCCATCAAAACTGATCGAACCACTATTAGTGGCTACTCCTGTCAAAGTTGTGGGATTTAAAATTCCGGTGGAAAGGATTGACTGTACAACCCCCCCGATATTGCAGGTACCTCCACCAGTAATAACATTGGCGTTTGTGGACCGCAAGATACAACTATAAACTTCTGCACTAGTGGTAACTTCAATATCGGATGCGGTTCCCGAAGTAATGGTACAAAAATTTATTTGTTGACCTCCGGAAGAACTTAAAGTAAGAGCGGTTGTATTGCTGCGAATGAATAAGGAAGACCAATTACATCCAAAATTTACAGTTCCTGTCGTTTCTATAGGATTTATGAATTGAGTCCAATTTATGAATAAATTTCCTGAGCTTGCTGTATTGGAAGTGGTGGAGTTGATATCATTTCCAAAATCGCATTCTTCAAAGTCTAATGTCCCCACTGACGTAGAGGAAAAAATAGCATTCCCTAAGGTAGTAATATTTCCAAAACATTCAATGCAGTCAATTAAAGAATCTGCATTAGAACTCGTAAAGTTTATCCCGGTATTATTGGTACATAAAATATTGCATTTAAAAAGGAGAACATCAGTGTCATTAGCTCCCGTGACTTCTAAGCAAAAATCTCCATTGGTTTGGAGTGCCAGACTCGAAAGGGAAGCACTCCCTTCGAACGAAGCAGAGCATTTTCCAATGATTTTTACTATTTCTGTGGCTTCATTTCCTGGCCATGCTACTAGATTTACCCCAGCTTTTAATGTTAAATCTTCGGTATAAGTGCCTTCGCGAATGAAAATGGTTTCTCCCGCCGATGCAGCATTAAGGGCAGAAGTAATGGTGGTGTGGGTTCCCAGTCCCGCTGTCGGATCTACAATCCACCGAGCCGGACCAAATTTATTATCTGAAGTTTGAATAGTCATGTAATGATGGGTACTCCTATAGAAGAAAGAACCGTGAAATCGGTATCTTGGGTGGTGCAAACGAGTTCTAAGCAATCATATTGTTGAGTAGAAGCGATATTTCCCCCTACCCCTGTCGTGGAGTCAACATTTCCAAAATGAAGGGTTTGTCCCCCATTTTGATTTAATTGCCATCCGCCACTCCCTTTTCCCGCTATGCGAATGACATCTCCAAACGCAGCTGTAGTTGGAAGGGTGACATTGACTGTGGAAGCGTTATTCAGGACATATCCTGTATTCGAAGAAAGAGAAGTAGGTCCAGTTACGGTGAGTTCTATCCATTTTAATCCTCCCCCTACCACATCGAAAGTCATGGTATTTGTTCCAGGACTTCCAGCCGTTACACACCCTGTTCCTCCTAGCGTATTTATTATTCCCGACCCATCTGGTCCTACATTTCCTCCAGAATCGCCCGTTAAAAATTGGACATCTCCGGTGGCCCCTCCGCCGAGTTTAATCCATGTGGCCACAGCGGAAGAAATATCTGTTAAATACCATAAGTCATTTTGAGAAATGTCATTCCAAAAATCCCGGACTTTAAAATTCCTGTAGTCGGTCGTTAAAGGCGCTCGATTGCGTCGAAAAATTCGAACCGGAACCTGAGAATTAGTGGGATATTCTAGAGGAGATTGAGGTTGATTATTATTCATCGTCATACTAAATAAAACCCCGAAAAGCGAATAAAGGATGAATTATTAAAATGGGTATCATCCGCATTAATGTATGCCACATTATCTCCCGCTAAATTTATATTGGCGGTAGTAGAAGAAGATTGGGGAACAATAGAAACCGAAAAATGGCTCGCCGGAAGATCCAGAGCATAGGCATTACATTGCATATAACTATCAGCACTTGCTTTGTTGGTAATTGGAAGAGTGATAGTAGCGGCTCCTGTTGAAGAGCCTTTATTCGAAAGACTAATAAGACACTCAATATGAACCACATTACCCACCCGAGTATAGTTTCCCGTCTGTCTCGAATAAACTATTCCAGTGGATCCTCCTCCAAATGCTAAAGTGGGCGTCCACGTTCCTTCTTCATAGTTAGATAATGTATTGGTCCCTGAATCAAAGGATACACTTGTAAGTTCGATAGCAGCATCTAAGTTAACCGTAGCTGTAGATCCAGCCCCCGAAGTGTTGATATTGGTCCCTCCTGCTATAGTTAAGACCCCACTACTTGGGGTGGCGGTTCCACTATCTGTAGGAAAAGAAGTAGAAACGGATGATCCGGTTTCTAGATTTAAACTATTGGCTCCCGGTGTAAAGGAAATACTGGATCCCGTTGAAGTTAAAGAGGCAAAAGCGGGATCTGCTCCTGTGGCTCCTATCAAGAGCTGTCCATTGGTTCCGGCAGAAGTAGCTACCATGTTTGTGGCACTTCCTTGTCCTACAATCACTCCATGATCCGTATAATCAGTTTTAAGTGTTCCGGAATAAGAGGTTCCTGAAAATAGAGTAAGAGTTCCTGCTATAGCATTATTACTAAGAAAGTTAATTCCTTCTAATGTTAAAGTTCCCGCTCCTGTCCCCGCAATACTTGGATTTGTAAAGGAATCGATGGTGGAGTTAGTAAGAGTAAAAGCATCTGAAGAATTATGAGTGATGGCACTTCCCGATAAATTTTGAATTTTACTCTCCGATCCTGTAAGTTCACACGACCCGGCCGTTGTTATGCCTCCTAAAAAAGAACAGTGGAAAAATTGAGAATCGGAACCATCTAAATAGGCGATGGGATTATTAAATGTAGAATAGTAAAATCGATTGGTTCCTCCTAGGTTAGAGCTTAAAGCTCCAAAAGACCCACATTCACTATTATAAACAAAAACATTAGCGCCGGTGCTATTGTTTATCCCTCTATTCCCTCCAAACTTATTGAGACTGTTTAAAAGCGATATTTCGCCAATCCAATTATCTAAATCAAATAAATATCCAGAAATTAACCCTACTGCGCAACTGTCTACCTGAATAGTAGCGATTCCTGGCGATGAAGTAGAAATTACACTTCCCGAACTGGTAAAAGATACATTTTTAAAGGCAAAAAAACCAGTCGTTGGAGGCGTATGAGTTCCGGTAATGACTACCGGTTCATTTCCTCCTGAGCCAGCGTTTACAGTACCAGGGGAGCAAAACCCTACCACTTGAGTGTTGTCATAAAGAGTAAGATCTTCGATATAGGTGCCCGGCTGGACTCCTACTATTCCGCCTCCAGCTGCATTAGCTGCATCTAAACCATCTTGAATAGTTTGATAGACAGCTTCTCCAACGGCTCCCACCACATAAGGTGTAATTGGAAATTCATTGGATCCAGGAGAAGAAGAAGTGGTAGTTGCTCCGGATTGAGACATTATTTTCCTCCTTCTGCATACATTACCTCTATCCAGGCATTTCCGGAAGTGGGAGCGCCCGAAACACGTTGAATGTAAATTTGAGTTCCCACTCCAAGAAAGAGTCCATCATCCCTTACTTTATTAGCAGATAGATCAAGAAGAAAAAAAGAATTAGCTGCTAATCTAATTTGATCGGTTGACCCATCCAAAGAAAGATATACTTCTGCATCCAACGTAGATACAAATCGGATTAGGCGAGCATGATCTCCTAGCGGAGTTCCAACAGGAGAATAAGTCGCTCCTACATCTCCAAACGCTATTTCTCTTACTGGATCTAAAGCTACACGGGTTCCAAATGCCATTTATTCTCCTATATAGTGCGAGGAGGATTAGAAACTAAATCATTTTCAATGAGATACATTTCATAATTAGAGGATACACTCACCGTTCCTGCTCCTGCAATTTTCACTCCTTGGACACGAATATCAGATTTTTCTTCTACTGACAAAGGAATTTCATAGTTTTGATAAAAAGAACGATCAATAATATTAAGCCGATAACGGATAATCCATGCCCCGGTTTCCGTACGAGTTTGTAAGTCTAACTGTACCTGATCATTATTGGCCGTTCCCACTGTAAGGTTTTTAATGTAAGCCGTATACCCTCTAGGAACAGTAAATTGACTTTTTAGAGTGCTTCCTACACCTGTTCCAATAGTTCCTTGGACAGTTCCACTTACAGAAGCAGTGGCCGAAATATCTCCCGCATTTGTGCGAGAACTTCCGACGTCTAAAACTCGTAATCGATTGAGTCTTAGATATGAATTTAAGGTGGAAACATTAGATGTTCCATTTAGCACTACAATTTCTGTTTGAGGATTATAATTTTCATCAAGGCCCCATATTTGAATCGTGTGAGCGCCCGTACCTGCAGGATTACCATCATCATCAGCACTTGTAGAAGCAATAAGCATCGTCTCAGCATTGGTTAAAAAGGAAAGAACTCCTCCTTCAAACCAAATGTCCTCAGTCACAACATCAATGGAAGTATTTAATCCATTTTTATTCTCGGGAATTATTCCACTAACTCGATTTGCACCCACACGGAGCGGAAAATCCCATTCACTCCATGCAGTCGAATTTGGAAGAACCATGTTTTTTCCTTATAATTGCCGTACAATAAAATAGTTTACAATTGAAACGTCATTGGTTTCCGTAGATCCGGGAGTTCCTGGTTGGAGGGCCGTAATGGTAAAGCTAGTAGAAGCAGTAATACTGACATCTAATACTCCAAGGGCTGTCGATGTTGCTACGCCCTCTCGTGTTACAAAAATCTTATCTGTAGCGGCGATATTTGTATTTGCTACTGTCACGGTACCTGCTACCAAAGTTGCTTGGCCTATAAAGTCTGTAACTGCTCCCCCCGTTAAAGCGACAGCTCCGGTGGCAGTAGTTCCTCCAGCTAATGTAACCGTACCGGCTACCGCAGCATTGGCATCAAAACTTACTCCACTTAATCTCAAGGCTCCTGCTCCGGTCCCTCCAATGGCGGGATCATTTGTCGATTGAATTTCCCCGCTGGAAATCGAAAAGTTACCACTCGAGTTAAAAGTCAAAGCTTGACTTGCGCCTGTTCGGAAGGCGGTTTGAATAGCATATCCAGTTAAAGACCCTCCAATAGTTACATTTTCTCCAAATCTTACTCCATTTTGGAGGATGACTTGCCCTGATCCCGCCATATTTACGGGACAATTCACATTACAAGTATCAAAACGAAGAAATCCTCCTCCCCCGTTGAGTTGCATGGTATTTCCCGTGCCAGCTCCCATCTCAACATTAATAAGTTTAATGTCGGAGGAACCAGAAATGTTGTTAATAACTCCATCATTGGTGCTAGCTTCGCCACAGTTATCCATTAGAATTTCACCTGTCCAATTAGGAAGGTTAAAAATATAACCATTAGTGATGATAATAAAACAGTTGTTGATATTCATCGTCGTACTTCCGGCTGCAGCCGAATTGAGAATATGAGTGGCACTTTGAAGAACAAACCCATCAAACCAAATTGTTCCTGAAGACGGAGGTGTATGAATACCATCGATTGTGGCCACTCCATCTAAACTAAAAAAAGCGATGGAAGAAGTAATATTTAAATCTTCGGTATACGTTCCGGGCTGCACCCAAATAACATTTGTTCCCCCTGCTGCTGTCGCAGCGTCAATGGCTGATTGAATCGTTGTATATCCTGCTTCTCCTGAAGTTCCTACAACATAAGGGGTAATTGGATAGCCCCCTTCTGCATCTCGATTAATGGTCAATGTAGAACCGGCTCCAGCGACAGTAAGTCCATCGCCGCCTAAAATGTTAATATTTCCCGCCGCAGGCGAAATAGCCCCTCCTGTATCACCTGTCAATGTGTCTACATCCGATGCTCCTGGTCCTGTAAGAGACCATGTTGCACTTCCAGCAATGACTGTAGCTAAAGCATAAATTTGATTTGTGCTTTGATCTACCCAAGTTTGTCCAATTCTATATCCAGTATCATTCGTAGTAGGAGCACGTTGAGCAACAATTGGCTCCGGAAAAAGGTCTTGAAGTGGATTGCTTAATCCATATGATTTATTAAATTTATTAGAGCGTGGCATGATTCCTCAAAAATTTGTTTTTTCTTTTGTATTTATCATTAAAAAAAACATTAGTCTTGAGGAAATAAGGAGTTTTTGTTATTTTTAGCTGTAAATACAGAAATAGGAAATTTAAATGTCTAATATGAAAAAAGTTACATTTAACATTCCCATAGAACTTGCCTCAAAAATAAAAGCATATGCTGCATTTCAAAATGTACCTATGCAACTTTTTTTAGTTAGCACTTTGTGGGAAAGAGTGAGAAAAATTGAAGCCGGAGAAGATAAAATAATAAAAATCCTTAAAAAGGAAGAAGCATGAAGATTGGTATCTTGTGGTTTACTTTATGTATTGGTATCTTGTGGTTTACTTTATGTATTGTAGCAATCATTAACATCCGCATCCTCATCTCAATGGATGCTACACTAAATTCCATAGAATTTTTGTTAAAAGAAATAATAAATCAATGGATGCTATACTAAATTCCATAGAAT
>Ga0164321_10000009_pt1 | contig 33218 bp, 47 predicted proteins | sample GuaBasSediGuay12_FD_121799 | JGI IMG/M metagenome (GOLD analysis project Ga0164321, IMG submission 121799) | Subseafloor sediment microbial communities from Guaymas Basin, Gulf of California, Mexico - Guay12, Core 4567-28, 21-24 cm | ecosystem: Environmental > Aquatic > Marine > Hydrothermal... | reverse complement strand
TGTATAGACAGTGCAGAAGATTTAAGAACCATGCAGGAAGGCGAAATAGATTCGCACGCGACAGCAGAGGGAGTAGATATTCTGAAACTTGTTGTTGATGATAACGATCAGCAGCAGACGATATTAAATTATTTAGAAGATTTTGATGATGACGAATACATCGTATTTGTTCCAACAAAAAACTTGCTTGTAGAAAAAGTAAGACATGTTGCAGTAGCGAAACTTGTTAATAAATGCAAGGATATAGAAGCAGACTATTGCAGAATCCGCAGGATCTCATCAAACCAAAAACTAAGAAATGCGTCCACCGAGCATGTAGATAGTAGTGATATTTTCTATCTCTGCCCTCATATAATCAAAGTTTCGGCTTTGAGAACAGTTGTTTCAAGAGTAGCAAGTGGCTCAATGTTCTGGTGCTCCTTAGAGACAAAAGACTTGAAGGGGATCTATTATTTTGATGAAAAAGAAAATGTATCAACAATGAGTTCATTTTCATATTATGTACCTCATATTTTTCATTCACAAATGGAAATAGTTAATAATGATGGAAAATGGTCATCTTCTCTGATGGATTTTAATAAAAAAATACTAGAAGCAAAAATTACAGAGTATAATTTAGATGTAGCAGATAGAGGAGTTGACAACTACAGAACTATTGATAGGTGTTGTGGAAAATGATTTGGGTAAACTTTGCAAAGAAATATCTTGCTGCTTTTGCGGCAAAAGACTTAGATCAACTTGACCAATTATATGCTGATGATGTAGTATTGAGTGATTGGTTAGCAACAACCAAGGGTAAAGAGCAAGTTCTAATAGCAAACAAGCATCTATTTAATAATTGTGATTTAATAAGTATTCACATACAGAATGTTGCTTATAATAACAAAACTATTTTTGTAAATTTTGACATGATATTAATTGCTGGGAAAGAAAAGATTGATCTATCGGTGGTTGATATTATCGAAATTAATGACATAGGAAAAATAAAAACAATTACAGCCTTTAAAAAATAGGAGAAAATAAATGGCAGTTACTTTGAATGATATGGCAGAAGCCTATATCGAAACAGTTAAAGGGCAGTTGCAGCAAGCACAAGCACAGGTGCAGCAAGCACAGGCGGTGGTTACTCAACTTGAAGCTCACCTAGCTGAGTGTATTGACCAAGTTTCAGCACCCGCTGAAGCTGCTCCAGAGCCAGAGTCCACGACTACCAAGGAAACTATTCCAGTAAATCCTTTCCAAAGTGTGACTCAGGGATAAAAAGCGTAGTATAATTAATTACAGGACAAGCGTTTAACATTACTTTTTTAGTGAGGACTTTTAGATGAAAACTGTTGAATCTGTTAATTGGGGACTTTTGCTAGAAACTGACCGGCAAACCGCTGTAATGTTTTCTAATTGGGCAACTGGAACCCTAACTACACGCGAAGTTGCTAATAGATTGGCACATTCCGAGTTTGCTGGCGAATTTCGTCGCCTAGTACGCAACAACGGAACAACTTATGCAAGGCGACTTGCTCGTAAGGCTTTGCGTTATCGTGGTTTTAATGTTTGAATAATTTTGGAGAAATAAGAATATGAGTGATCTTAATAAGGTTATTGTGTCGGGTAGAGTTACTAGAGATACCGAACTTCGCTATACCCCAAATGGAAACGCAGTTTGCGATGTTGGACTTTGCACAAACCGTCAGTGGAGCAAAGATGGTCAACGTCAAGAAGAGCCGACCTTTTTGGATATTACTCTTTGGGGCAAGCAAGCAGAAGCACTTTCTCAGTATTTGACAAAGGGAACTTTTGTCATGGTTGAAGGAAGACTCAACTTGGATAGTTGGGAATCTGATGAGGGTGTCAAGCGTAGCAAGCTCAAAGTGGTTGCTGAAAAAGTAAATCTAGGACCACGCTCAAGCGGCGGTGGTGGTGGCAGTCAACAGTCACGCAGCAATCAGACAGAAGAAATTGAGGATGGAGTTCCTTTCTAATAAATACGATGCTGATGTTCAATTAGCATTTCCTAAAAAAAGGGCCGGTGGTGGTAACACTGTCGGTCTTTTTTTATGGTGTATATAGAAGTATTGAGACAATCTTATCGTAACTTATAAGAAAGTTTAACACATGGATTACAAATACTCGAATATTTACAAGACAGTAAACAAAGATAGATACCGTTCCGCCAACCCATTTTACTACCATATAAGAACTGAGTCCCCTCGGAAGGACTACCTGTTCACAGAGAAGGATCTAAAAAGTGCCGCAAATAGAGCTTATTCAAACGTGGAAGATCTACCTTTGGCTAAATTTTCAAACGGCAGTCGTTGTTTTTTGGGGTTTATGATGGGTTGTCTTTCTTCTATTCTTGTTTTTTTACTTATAGAGACTTGCTTTTATTTAGCTAATAAATGACCGGAGAATAAAAATGCCTTTGAAAAAGTGTGCTGACAACGATAAATCAGGCTGGAAGTGGGGAGATGAGGGAAAATGTTATGTTGGGCCGGATGGTAAGAAAAAAGCCATCAAGCAAGGAATTGCTATTGAAGGGCCACAAAAGTTTACCGAAATGGCAAAATTGCATGAGTTCCCGCTCACAGATGGAGATATAGAATATGCTCTTGAGTGTGCATATAACCAATGCGACTTGAGCTTTAGTGAAGGCTCAATGATGTCATCTGCCCTATACTCTATTGACGGATGGACAGAGGAACTTACAGAAGAAAACTTCATCGTTCCGACAGATTATGTAGAAGCAGATTGTGAGTGTGAAGATGAGTGCGACTGTGAAGATGTCGATGCCGCTAGTCTCTGGGAGAACATTCGCAGAAAGAAAATGAGAGAAGGCGATAATTACAAGCCAGCTAAAAAGGGCGACAAAGATCGTCCCGATCCAGAAGCATGGAAAAGAGCACAATCTGAAGAAGTTCAGAAAGATGTATTTGATAATCCGGGTGAGGCCATGAAACGTGCAAAAGAGCTTGGTCTTGACGGTATTCACGATCATCCTAGCAAAAAAGAAGATGGCAAGACAGTTTTTATGCCCGGAAAAACTCATGATGCGTATGAGAAAGCACTTCGCGAAGAAATGAGCAAAGCATATGCAGATCACGCTGAAGCTCTACAAAGAGGAAAGCCCGGACCAAATGATCCTCGTAAGACTCCTGCACCAAAGAAAGATCAAAAGAAAGGTTCTAAAAAGAACAAGCCTGATAGTGCAAAAGATGATAAAGGCAAGATTACTTTTAGTAAAGAAACTGTTGCTAAATTAAGCAAAGCTGTAAGAGAACATAATGCAAAGGGCAAAGGGTCAAAAGCAACTCTTGGTCAACTCAAAGCTGTTTACAGAAGAGGTGCTGGTGCTTTCTCAACAAGTCATGCACCTAAGATGTCTCGCGATGGATGGGCTATGGCAAGAGTCAGAGCTTACTTGTACCTACTTAGAAATGGTAGACCAAGCAATCCAAATTACAAGCAAGACAATGACCTTCTTCCTAGTTCGCACCCTAGAAGCTCGAAGGCATCTGCTAAAACTTATACCTATAAAGACCCAAAGACAGGTGAGTTGTATTATTATGATAGACCGGGAATTTATAAAAAGAGCGGTCGAATCTTGGTAAAAGCAGAGGTCAAGCCTATTGTTAAGTGCAAAAAACCCGGAGAAGAACATACTTCTTTTGTAAAGAAAGATCAAGTTACAGCACCTCCTACTGTACCAACAAAAGCTGCTGAGTACAAGGGAAGAAAAGTAACATTAAATAAACCATTTAGAACTCCTAGTGGCCCTAAAAAGTTTGCTGTTTATACAAAGAACGAAAGCGGCAATGTTGTTATCGTTAGGTTTGGCGATCCAAATATGAAGATCAAGAAAAATATTCCTGAGCGTAGGAAAAGTTTCAGAGCCAGACACAATTGTGACAATCCCGGCCCAAAATGGAAGGCACGATATTGGAGTTGTCGTGCATGGTAGAGTATAATTGATATAGTATAGGACTAGCATCTCAGGACTCACTAAACTAAATTCGTAACGAGGGCGGTTCAATGAGAGAGTTCATGTTAGGTTTTTTCGTAGCGTCATCCTTGATGTTAGCTGCCTATATTGTTTGGGAAAATAAAAGGCACGTTCCTGTTGTAATTAAAGAGGTTCCAGTGCCAGTTAAGATGATGCCTCAAAGTATGGGGCCATTTACGGGCGATCCAGAAATTCAAACGTGGGATACATGATATGCAAAGAAGAGACTTTTTAAAGATTGGTGCTGGTACTTTTGTAGTTGGAAATGTTGAGGCTAGTTATGCTGATCCAGCAAACGTAGACGATACTGCTGTGTTGTTTGTCTTTCTCAATGGTGGTGCTTCACACATCGAGACTTTCAACCCTATTCCTCTTGCTCCTGCTGATAGAAGATCAGTTACAGGTGCAATAAAAACAAATGTTGCTGGCATCGAGCTTGGAGGTCTTTTTAAAGAACTTGCTAAACGAACAGATAAAATCGTTATCCCTAGAGCATTTGGTCATAGAGATCAAAACCATGCTAGTTCTGTTCACTGGGTTGTAACGGGTGAAGCAAACTTTGGTGCAGGAACAAGTTCCAAGTGGCCTAGTCATGGAAGTATGATGAGCAGATATCATGGGCCTAATACCAATGATGGACTACCTCATTATGTAAAAATCGGAGGATTTGCACATGACGATGCTGCTTGGCTTGGTGGTAAATACATGGGCTTTGATGCAACTAGAGAAGGTCGTAGAGACTTGCAACTTCTTGGATCAAGCGATGCGTTTAGAAAAAGATTGTTTGCATTAGATGTTATTGATAAACAGTTTAGTGCAAGGGATCAGCAATTAGCAAAAGATTGGTCGGCTCTTCGTGAGCAGTCTGTTGATATTATTCTCGGTAAAGCATCGGAAGCATTTAGAGTTGAGAATGATAAAGACTATGATTCTTTTAAAGAAAATTCTTTTGGCTCAGACGCACTTACTGCTATCAGGCTTTTAGAAGCTGGATCAAAGTTTGTAACTTTAAATCTTGGTGGTTGGGATATGCACACAAATATTGCAAATGGCCTTGGTAATCAACAGGTTGTCCTCGATACTTATCTTGCTAAGATTATGGATACATTGGAAGCAAGAGGTATGTACGAAAGAGTTATGCTTGTGGTTACTTCTGAGTTTGGAAGAACTCCAAAGGTAAATGCAAATCAGGGTCGCGATCACTTTGGAAAGCTCGCACCTCTAATGATTAGTTGTGGAAGCTATGATATGGGTAGAACCATTGGTCAATCAAATGCAACTGCTGACGATTACGAACCAGACGGTAGAACAACCCCAGAAGATTTAGCTTGGACTATTTTTGACCATTTAGGGATGAAGAAAAAAACGAGATATACGGCTACGGATGGTCGTCCTCATTATATTGTTAAGGAAGAATCGAAGAATATTTTAAAGGAGATATCATGATTAAAAACATGTTAAAAACATTGGTTGTAGTAGCTGTTCTAGCTTGTGCAACAGGAGCATCGGCTCAAAGTCCTTGGAAGGTTCAACAAAGATATCAAAGACAATGGCAACGCAATAATCCATCGAGAGTTACACCTCATCGTCATCCAGTGAGATGTCAATGCCCGAAGCATAGGGTGCAGCCATTTAGAGGGTTGAATCTTAGAGTCGGTAAATTTAATTTTCAAATTGGCCCTTCTCAGCCAAGATACTGTCCTCCTCCATTTTTTCAGCTTTTTAGGTAACTATAGATCAATTGTCAAGTATAATTGATTAACTAGTTCTTAGAAAGGAAAGCATGGAAATGGAATTAAAATCTTGTACCGGATGTAAACAATCATTTGAGTTTACAAAAGCAAACTTTTATAGCAACGGGTACGACAAGAACGGCAATCAAAAGCTAAAGTCAAAGTGTAAAAAATGCTATGACCAACATGCAAGTGATAGACTGACCGATATTATCACAGAATATTACGGCAAGTATGAGTGTACTGTTTGTGGTTATAACCGTTGCTTGGGTGCTATAGAATTTCACCACTTCAAAACAGGTGAAAAAGAGTTTGAGGTTAGCAAGATGAGTAGTTTCTCCAAGGAAAGGATTATCTTAGAACTTGAAAAATGCCTGATGCTATGTGCAAACTGCCATAGAGAAATTCATTCAGGCGTTCTATCAAAAGAAGAAGCATGTAAAAAGAATGTTACGGATGCAAAGCTGGACGAGGCTTCGATGCCTCCACCTCCACTCTTTAAAAGAATGATAGGTTGGTTTATCTAACACGGGGGTGAATTGGATTCGACAGGTTGTATGAAGTTTCATATCTCATGCCGAGGTTGGTCAGTTGGCCTCGTTAAAAGCTGACTAAATTTTTTAAGTGACGTAGAGAATTACGCACTCGCAGCTTAGTCTGCATGGGGAGTTGCTCGTCCTTATAACCCAAACGGGCGTTTTACTTACTTTACTTTAAATCCGAGTCATTGCACTCGAATCGAAGGGGGTGATACTAATGAATTTGTCGTGTATTAACATTTCAGGTTTCAAAAGTAGAAAGGCTCTATTCTGGTAAATAAGACGGGGTTCGGCAGTACCCTAGTAATCAAACTGCCATTTTGCCACTTTAGCTCAATTGGCAGAGCAGTTGATTTGTAATCAACAGGTTATGGGTTCGATTCCCATAGGTGGCTCTTGGAGGATTTACATGGATTTAAGATATTTTAATAAAAAAGAAGGATCAAAAATGCGAATAGGTATTGTATCAGGTTATTTTAACCCAATTCATACTGGACATTTGGATTACATCGAATCAGCAAAGAAAAAGTGCGATCAGTTGTGGGTCATCGTAAACAGCGACGAACAAGTAAAGGTAAAAGGCTCAACTCCATTTATGGATCAAGACTCTAGGCTTAGAATTGTTCAAGCATTGAAAGCTGTAGATTATGCAATTATTGCTGATGATTTAGATGGTACTGTATGTAAGACTCTTGAAAGAGTTTATACGAGCATCTCATTCCAAGCTCCATTTATTGACAGCATTGCATTTATGAACGGTGGAGACAGGAAAAGTGACATTCCAGAGCAAGGTATGTGTGACCAATTAGGAATAGATATGATTTTTAATGTCGGAGGAGAAAAGACAGAATCATCCAGCGACCTCATAAAAAATGTCTCAAACAACTAGAGTTTTGATAAACTAAAACCCATCTCATAGAGTATAATTGCCATAGAGAGATTAACAAATCCCTATGGCTTTTTTTATGGAGTGTCTGATGATTGAGCTTGGAATTGCTATCTGGTTTGCTTCCTATCTGATTGAAGAGGAACAATACATTGAAGAAAATTAATTTAAATGTACCGATCAATTCTCTAGGGTATGGGGTTGTCGGATACAACGTCTGGAAGGAACTCAGAGAAATTGCAGATGTAACTCTGTGGGCTATCCCCAATGAGCAATCAATTACTCCTCCTGCACAGGTAGGTGAAGATGTAATTAATAATATTCGAGAAGATATTGCAAAGCAAGACAATTTGCATGACGGGACATGCCTAAAGATATGGCACGAGAACCAGCTTTCTCACAGGATTGGGAAGGGGAAGTTTGTAGCGTTACCATTCTTTGAAGTTAGCAAGTTTAATCAAAGAAGATTGACACATTTAGCTTCTGCTGATGAAGTAATTGTAACCTCTGAATGGGCTAAAAGCGTACTGTTAAATCAAGGTGCTCCCAGTTCTCGTATTCATGTTGTACCATGCGGAGTTGACAGGAAGATATTTAACGAGTCAAACAACAAAGAAGCACACAAGTGCGTATTCTTTAATTGTGGCAAATGGGAAGTAAGAAAAGGTCATGATATACTTCATAAAGCATTTAAAGATGCGTTTGGCGACAATGGCGAAGTAGAATTGTGGATGATGACCCAGAACCCATTTCTAAACGATCAAGAAACAAATAGTTGGAGAAAGCTATACGGCAGACCCAATGTTAAAATGATTGATAGGGTTCAGTATCAGCACCAACTTGCAGAAATAATGGCACAAACCTACTGTGGTGTTTTTCCAGCAAGAGCAGAGGGCTGGAACCTAGAAGCACTTGAGATGATGGCTTGCGGAAAACAGGTAGTTATTACAAATTACTCTGCTCATACACAGTTTTGTAATAATGATAACTCAAAACTAATTAATATAGTAGAAGAAGAGCCAGCATATGACGGTAAGTGGTTCGTTGGAGACAATGGAGTTTGGGCATCTCTTGAAGGTGATGCTTATGATGAGTTGGTTGAACATTTGCGTCAAGTTTACGAGGAATGGAAAACTGACCGAAAAATAAATCAAGCTGGTATTGATACTAGCAAAGAACTTTCTTGGGAAAAATGTGCTAATAAAATTAACGAAATACTATAGGAGATTTATTATGGATGTAATTAATTATGATGACAGAAGTGATGAAACCCCATGCAAGGATTATCTTGCTAGACAAGCTATGTTAGAAAATGCATCAAAAAATACAATCAAAAATAATGTCGGCACTAAAACACTTATTGAGAACATCACCCAGTGGCATCATGATCGTAATCTCATTGAGGGGGCAACAGATAAAGACCAGTTCTGTAAACTCATGCAAGAAGCTGGTGAACTGTCTGATAGCATCTGCAAGGGGAAAGATGTATCTGATGATATTGGTGACATGATAGTTGTTCTAATCAATATTGCTGAAAGAAACGGTCTTAGTATTTCTTCGTGCTTGGCTAAGGCATGGGATGATATTAAAGACAGAAAAGGTAAAATGATTGATGGTGTCTTCGTAAAAGAGGCAGATCTGTAATGAACCGATTCGATCATAGATCTGAGGATACCTTTAAAAGAGACATTATGTTTGGCACACAGTTAGAAAAGTATTTTTTTACTAATTGGCTACATGTTGTCGAGTCTCTTCAGATTATGAAAGTCACAGAATATTCAAACAATGGATGTGACAATGATGGTCATTTTATTGCACATGGTAATACAGCCGGTGCAGATTACAGAATAAGCGGATATACCTTTCAGGGTAATCTGAATATTGACAATGAGCCTTTAGAAGTAAAATGGGTTCCAACAGCAGGTAAACTTACATTGAAGATAGCCGATATAAGAGCATACATTCAAGAAAGAGCTAGTATATTGTTCATCTACAATACAGTAAAAGATAATGTTGATCTTAAAAAACCCAAAGACTATAATCTCGACCGTCATTTTAAACGAATCGAATCAAAGAGTAAAGATATTAAGTGGGGAATCTTATGGAGTCAAAATGTAATTAGGCTTTATAAGCATGTCCTAGATAATAATTTAGTAAAGCCCATATCATACATGGGTGGAAAAAAGGGTATTGTCATAAATCAAAACGATTTTGGCAAATGGTGGAACGAATACGACTGGAGTGTTTGATGAAAATAGTTGATGAAGTTAAGCTAGATTTTGATGATATACTTCTTGTACCTGCGAGATCACCAGCGGCAAGCCGTAAACAAGTAGATTTAAAAAGGAGTTTCAAATTTTTTCATTCATCAAAAGAGTGGTATGGCCTGCCTATTATTGCGGCCAATATGGATACTACTGGCACTTTTAGAATGGGTACTGCTATGAATACCCATGAATCAATAACCTGTTTACATAAACATTATGACTCACAAACACTAGAAGAATATTTTTCTTACTACAATGTTGAGCAGAATGTTTGGGTTAGCGTTGGTATGTCAGAGGATGAAATAACAAAATTAATCAGAATCAAAGAAAAACTACATCACGATCCAAATATCTGTATTGATATTGCAAATGGATATACCGAAAAGTTTGTTGACTTTTGTGCTCAAGTAAGAAGTTTCTTTCCACGATCAATTATTATGGCAGGAAATGTTTGTACGCCAGAGATGGTACAAGAGCTTATTCTTCATGGTGGAGTAGATATTGTAAAAGTTGGTATTGGGCCGGGAAGTGCTTGCACAACCAGACTCAAGACGGGAGTTGGATACCCGCAGCTATCTGCGATTATTGAATGTAGTCACGCTGCTCATGGACTCAAGAGCGGTGAACGCAGGATGGGTTTGATCTGTGCTGATGGCGGGTGTAGGATGCCCTCTGATGTGTGTAAGGCTTTTGCGGCCAATGCCGACTTTGTTATGTTGGGGGGTATGCTGGCAGGAACAGATGAGTGTGAAGGTGAGTGGGAATATGAAGATGATAAAAAGAAAAGTCTAATTTTCTATGGCATGTCCTCAGAAAAAGCCCAAAATAAACATAATGGTGGAATGAATGATTACGCTACCAGTGAAGGTAGGGTAAAAACTATTCCATATAAAGGTTCAGTTGAATCTGTTATGCTAGATATTACTGGCGGGCTTCGTAGCTGTTGTGCATACGTTGGTGCTACTTCATTGAAAGACCTTCCCAAATGTGCTAAAGCTGTAAAAGTAAACAGAACCCATAACGATCAGAGCTTATGAAATACTTAGCATTACCAAATCCGCTTGTAAACATAGGGCATATCTATCAAGCTACACAGTTGGTAGATGAAGCGTTTGCTGCTGGATATTTCAAGAATCATTTAAATGAGATCAAGTGTGCTTGGGTCGTACTAGATGGTGATACGGTAGTAGGATGGGCAGCAGTATCGGAGTGTATGCTCAGGTGCATTGTGGTTCATCCAGAATATCGTGGCATGGGGATTGGTAAGAGACTAACAGAAGAACGATTAAAATATTTAGGTAATTGTAACGAGGTAATATCTTATGCTTGGGTTAGACCAAATGGCGTATGTATGTCTTGCAAGAACCTAGAGAACTTTGGGTTTGAACTAGCTGAGAACCTAACTGATTATTACGCAGAAACTAGATCTAACTGCAAGTATTGTGGAAAGCAATGCGGTTGTACGGCAAGACTTTATCGTAGAGGTAAAAATGTTTAAGAAACTTTTACAAGAAATAAGAAGAAAAAAGATAGAACCGGAACAAATCGAGGAGGAGTTGACAAGAAAACCTTCTGGAATGTTTATTGTAAACTATTATGCGGACAATGGTGATTTTACGGTAGCTACAGAGATAGGAGATACATCAGAAGAGTCTGCTAGTATGTTGGCACTACTAATGATGCACATGACTTCACCAGATTTTGAGTCTTTTTTGTTTGAATCATTGCGTGTTTGGGCAGAGGACGATGATGATAAGATAGAGTTCAATGTCAAGACTATGTTAGAATCAAAAAAACTAGATAATCTCGTTCTGGATCTTCCTAAAGAAGAGGATGGGCTACCACCACCAGAGTTTGATGATGTGGCTGTGTCGGCTTCCACTGTGTTCAACTTCAAGGAAATGCGTCAACGATGAAGCAATACAAAACAATCGTAGAGAGCGTACTAAACAATGGCATTTACAAGGAAAACAGGACAGGTATAGGGACGTATAGCACATTTTGTGAAATTTTTCGTCATGATATGCGTAATGGCTTTCCTTTATTAACAACAAAAAAGATGCCATATCGAACGGTAGCTGTTGAGCTAGAAGGTTTCATTAATGGAGTAACTAGCAAGGCTTGGTTCCAAGAAAGAAAATGTAAAATTTGGAACGAGTGGGCAAATCCTAAAGCTGTTGAGTTTTATTGCGACGAAAATACATCTGAAGAATTAAAAAAAGAGTTTCAAAAAACAGAAGATGATCTTGGTCCGATTTATGGCTATCAATGGAGGAATTGGAACCTTAATTATGGCAAAATGTCCGGTGGTTTTGAGATTATAGACCAATTAAAGGCTGTTATTACTACCTTAGAAACAAATCCGAATGATAGAAGAATGGTAGTTTCAGCTTGGAATCCCACTCAAATGGATTTAATGGCACTTCCACCATGTCACTACGCTTTTACCCTAGTACATCACGATGGTGTATTAAATTTATGTTGGAAGCAAAGATCAGCAGATCTAATGCTTGGCGTACCTTTCAATATTGCAAGCTATGGGCTACTTTTAGAGCTAATAGCAAAGCACGTTGGGATGGTAGCCGGTGAACTTGTTGGCGTTCTTGAGGATTGCCACATCTATGAAAACCATATTGAGGGGGCTAAAGAACAATTATCAAGAAAAGACAAAAAACTGCCTTCTTTATCTATAAAAGACCCTTATAATATCTATGAATGGACACATGAGGACTTCGATGTTGTAGGATACGACCCACATCCAAAGATAGATTTTGGAAGTGTTGCCGTATAAAACAAATTTCTTTCATCTAGAGGTACTGATATGAGTAATAAATTTGATAATATCCCAATACCGAGCGGAAATGAGGTTTATTGGGAACCTTGGATAGATGCTTATGACAATGAAGAAGTCACTAGTGCTAAACAGCTATTTGAACAAGAGTTCGATAGACAAATGGACATGATTGCAAAAGAAGAAGGGTTTGACGAAGAAGATGAAGATATTGATGTTGACTATGGTGACTCAATTTCTATGTTCGAGAAGCCAATCAAGACTATTATAACGCCATTTGGTGTTCTTCCACTGACAGAAACATCTCTTGCAAGCAGTCATTTTAAATTTTGGATAGGTCACACTAATTTTAAGATAATGAAAACCCATTATAATGTAATAGAAGGGTGTGATGGGGTTGAAGCTCTAGATATATTGACTCCATACAGATTTAGGATAGCCGCTGGGAAACTTTTTAGAGATAGAGACGTAATGCACAGTGTTAGAAAGGCATTGCTAAAGGTGGTCGAAGATAAATAGGTGATCTTATGAGAGATAACAGAGATATTGTTGGCGAAGTCCATAACTATGGGCTAGACCTAAAAAATAGAGAAATATACATGGGTGATTTTGGCGATGCTGGTGAATCAGCAGGTGTAGAACACCGTATGTTTCAAACTTTTATTAAGAACATCAACATATTAAAAAATGTAAGCAAAGAGCCGATAACCATCCATATGCAGACTGTGGGTGGTTGTTGGTATTCAGGAATGGGTATTTATGACGCTATTAGAAGCTCCGGGTGTAAAACAACTTTTATTGCTTACGGTCAGTTATGTTCTATGGGTACTATTATTATACAAGCTGCAACGAAAAGGTTAATGACCCCAAATGCAATATTCATGTGTCATTTTGGCTCAACTGACCTATCTGGTGACTACCTTAGTTCACAAAACTATGCAGTTATAGACAAGAAAAATGCAGAGACAATGTTATCTATATATGCTGAAAGGTGCTATGAAACAGGAGAGTTTTTCTCGGAAAGAGGATATAGCCTATCAAAGACAAAGCAGTACATCAAGAGGAAATTAAAGGACGGGGACTGGTATCTATCGGCTGAAGAGGCTGTTCATTACGGATTTGTGGATGGTGTTATAGAATAATGTATACAGAATATTGTAATTATAATCGTGTTATTCATGATTATGAGGAAGAGAAGAAACAAATATTCGAGGCAATTGATAATGGACTCAAGGGTTTGTCAATGCCTATTCATCTGATTAGGGATATGGGAGAATATCTTCCTGACAATCTACTAGTTTCTGCACCCATTGATTACCCATGCGGATTATCTCCTACAAAGATTCGTGAGCATATGGCTATAAACAGCCTAAATTCTGGAGCTAATGCACTGGACTATGTACCAAACCACTACTTTTTAAAAAATAAATTTACTGAATTAAGAAAAGAAGTAGAAACGATCATTAGAATATGTGACGATCATGATGCACCATTAAGGGTATTTCTAGACTATAGAAATAGTGACAATATTATAACAATATCTAAAATATTAAACGATTGCGGTGTTGACTTATTTTTCCCCACAGTGGGGTATCATCATGACGATTTTTTTGATAATATAATCAATTCTAAGCTGATAGAAGACCAAGTTGGATGCTCCGTAATATTCAATGGATACATGTGGAAGCCCGACCAACTCGACTTTATAAAAGAGTCCGGGCTATTCGGCGTTAGACTTTATAATCTTAAACTTTTGGTGTAAAATAATATATAGGAACAGGATTTATAAATTGTAGGAAAAAACGGACAAGTCCAAGCATAATCTAAAATTGGAGATTAATTATGACTGCTTGGAATATTAGTGCTGGTGCAGATGCAGTAAATATTGACGGTTTGCCTAGTGGCGTAGAAAATGACCTTGGTACAATTCGTGCCGGTGGTAACGAAACAAGTGAGAGATTTGTAGCCGACTCGGTTAGTCTCGGCAACAACAGTATCACATACATTACAGTCCCATCTGGACTTGCAAACATTGATTCACCACTTTCTGCTGGTGCTTTCAATGCTGGCGATCAAGTTATCGTTAGAGTAACATCCGACCTTGCTGGTGTTGCAAATGACTACCTAATTGGTGGTGCTTCCAACTCCGCAAACGCAGGCGACTCAATTCATCAGAAAGCTGTTATTTCAACTTTCTACTACAAGACTGCTGTTCGTACAGGTGGATGGAACGAATACTCAGGCGTATTTGATCCTGCTGTTACAGTTGCAAATAGCGGCGGTTGGGATATTGCCAATAGCGTTGATCTATCATCCGTTCTTAAAGCATCGGGTGTTGATGACGCAGCTAATCCAACTCAAGCTGTTCCGGGTGAATTGGTTTACCGTGATGGTAGCCCAGCACCAGTTCAAGACGAGTACAAAGCTAAAACTAACTGGGGATAATAACTTTTATTTAAGTGCATAACCCCTACTCAAATCGGAGACTGTTATGTTCGGCGGTGATACCTTAGAGACTATAAAAATAATATTAGAGATCATGGGCTTAGTATTTTTGCCCGCAGTAGCATATGCTCTAAGATCTGTAATGTTGCATGGAAAGAAAATTGAAATGCTAGAGGAAAAGGTTAATGCTGAAATTAATCGAAGGCTTGATGTTATGGAAAGAAAAATTGATTCTTTCGATAACAAAATAGAGACAAAGATTGACAAGTTAGAAAACAATCTTAACGCTAAGATTGATATGATGACTGGTATCTTGACCGCCTTCACTGGCAGCTTTTCTGACAAGAAAAAGTAAATAAGTTTCGGCTTAAACGAATAAGACAGAGTATAATTCCTATAACGGGATTCAATGCTCTGTCTTTTTTTTTGGAGTTACATATATGAAAGAGTTTAACTTTGGTCACAAACCAAATATGGATACACATACCTATCAGGTAGATCCAGATGTTGTAAGTTTGTATGCACAAGAAGACTGCAAACAATGTTATGGTAGAGGATACCTAAAAATGCAACGTGGGGTTCTAAAGGGTGGTACAATTAGAAGAGATATGCCTTTACAAGAATACTTAGAAAGATGTTCTTGCACAGAAAAGGCTATGAAAAAATATGGATGATATTGGGTGGGACAGCAGATTTCTAGAACTTGCAAGATTAGTGTCCACTTGGAGCAAAGATCCTAGTACACAGGTTGGTGCAGTTATAGCCGATAAAAACAGAAGAATAATGTCTGTTGGCTACAACGGGTTCCCAAGAGGGGTGCATGATTCGATACATCGACTTGAAGATCGAGATAAAAAATATAAGTTTACCGTACATGCAGAAAGAAATGCACTATTATTTGCAAACTCTAGACTGGACGACTGCTATCTCTACACATATCCCTTTATGCCATGTAGCGAGTGTGCTGGCATGATTATACAGGCTGGTATAACCCGTGTGGCGACGATTATAAATAATAATGAAAGATGGCAAGAGTCTTTTAAAATAACAAAGCAAATGTTTGAAGAGGCTTCTGTTACTCTTGTAGAATATGATAAAAATATTTTTTTTAAAAGTTGACAGCAACTTTTAGGCGGAAATTTTAGGTGTATACTATATAGCTGGAACCATAAAGAGCGTTGGATCTTTTTTCAAAGAGATTAATCACCGTTAAAGCGACACGCCCTCCAGCATTATAATTAACCATCTGCGAGCTTTTTAAAATAAAAACTGGTTGATAACTTTACATTTTTAACAACAAAAAATTTAGTTAAAAGCTCAAGGTGGTATCTCAATAGTGTCGCTTATGAAAATTAGCCCCGTCTTTTTCCTAGCAAGATTAAGACGGGTTTTTTATTAACAAAGCAAAGGAACAAAGATGCAAGTAACAAAGAGAAACGGTAAGAAAGAGGAGTTTGCAGTTGAGAAGATTCATAAGGTAGTAGAATGGGCAACTAAAGGAATAAACGGTGTTAGCTTCTCTGATATCGAAATGAACGCTAACCTTTCTTTGTACGATGGCATTACAAGCGATCAAATTCACAAAATCTTAATCAAATCTGCTAACGACCTTATCTCTAAGTCAAACCCTAACTACCAATATGTAGCAGCTAAACTACTTAACATGCAATTAAGAAAGGAAGTTTGGGGATATGGAGATCAACCAACTGATTTCTTGCTGTTCTTACAGAGAAATGTAGACAATGGAATTTATGACCCAGCAATACTCGATAAGTGGGATGAGAGCCAAGTAGACTCTCTTGGAAAGTATATCAACCACTCCAGAGATGATTTGTTTACATACGCTGGTTTACAGCAAATGATTGATAAATATCTTGTGAAAAATAGAAGCAAAGGTTCTATCTACGAAACCCCACAGTTTGCATACATGTGTATTGCAATGTGTTTATTTGATACTATGGATGAGGTAAAAAAGGCTTATGATTGCTACTCCACGTTCAAAATTAATCTTCCCACTCCTATTATGGCTGGTGTTCGTACTAACATCCGTCAATTCGCAAGCTGTGTTTTGGTTGATGTTGATGATAACCTTGACGCTATATTTTCAAGTATTCATGCAGTGGGCAAATACACGGCAAGAAGAGCAGGGATCGGACTCAACATCGGAAGGATGCGTCCAATTAACTCTCCCATTCGAGGAGGAGAAGTAATCCATACTGGTGTTATACCTTATCTAAAAAACTTTGAGTCGGCAGTAAAGTCAACTTCTCAAAATGGATTAAGAGGCGGTTCTGCAACTGTTCATATTCCTTTCTGGCATTATGAGATCGAAGATATTTTAGTTCTTAAAAATAATGCTGGTACAGATGACAACCGTGTTCGTAAACTTGATTATTCAATTCAATTCTGTAAACTATTCTATGACAGACTGATTAAAAACGAAGATATTACTTTGTTTAGTCCACATGAAGCAAAGGAGCTTTATGAGTCTTTTGGAGATAATGAAAAGTTTGAAGAACTTTATTTAAAATACGAAGGTAAAAAGACATTTAAATTTAAGAAAAAGATTCCAGCAAGAAAACTTGCAGAAATTTTTGCAAGAGAGCGATTAGAAACTGGTCGTATCTACAGCATGAATATTGACAATGCTAATGAACATGGTTCGTGGAGTGTCCCTTGTCACATGAGCAACCTTTGTCAAGAAATCATCCATCCTACTAATCCAATTCAATCAATCGACGATCCAGAGGGTGAAATTGGAATTTGTATTTTGTCTGCACTTAACCTGCTTGAGTTGACAAGCGAAAAAGATGTAGAAGAAGCCTGTAGAATGGCAGTAAAAACACTTGATGCGGTCATCGACTATCAAAACTATCCAGTGCTTGCAGGAGAAACTTTCACAAAGAATAGAAGATCTCTTGGCGTTGGTGTGACAAACCTTGCTGGGTTTTTGGCTAAAAATAAGCTGAAGTATGAAGACCCGGAAGCATTAGAGTTGATACATGAAACTATGGAGCAAATTCAATGGAATCTAATCAGTGCTAGTTGTGAGCTTGCAGAAGAAAAAGGAAAGTGTCCAAAGTTTGATGAGACAAAGTATTCAGAGGGACTACTACCTATTGACTGGTACAAGAAGTCAGTTGATGAACTTGTCAAACCAAATTACAATATGGACTGGGAAGGTCTTAGAAAAAGAATCAAAAAGCATGGTTTGAGACACTCAACACTATCGGCTATTATGCCATGTGAGTCGTCTAGCGTAATCCAGAACAGCACCAATGGAATTGAACCTGTCAGGAGTTTATTGACTCATAAAAAGGCCAAGAATGGTGTCCTGAAACAGCTTGTTCCTAATTATCATATGCGTAAAAATTATTACACATTGGCATGGGATATGCAGGATAATATTTCCATGATGAATGTTGCTGCTGTAATTCAAAAATTCGTAGACATGAGTATGAGTACGAACTTGTATTATAATTATGCACACTACGAAGATGGCAATATTCCTCTTAGTGTGTTGATTAAAGATCAAATTTACGGATATAAATATGGTCTGAAAAACTTCTACTATGCTAATACGCCCGATGGAGATGGTGAAACTGAAAAAGAAATGACCTGTGAAGGTGGAGCCTGCTCGATATGACAAAATGGTGGTATTGCCCTAAGTGCGGTAAAGCAACTGACGAGTTTGAAAGTCACAAAACAGAAATATGTCCAAAATGCAGAAGTAAAGAGGAATAAGAATGAAAACTATTTTTAATACAAAAAACATTGACCCAAAAACTCAACCACTCTTTCTTGGGAAAGACCTCGGTGTTCAAAGATTCGATTGCTTGAAATATCCTATCTTCAAGGACTTAGATAGCAAGCAAATGATGAACTTCTGGCGACCAGAAGAGATTGAACTCAAGAAAGATCGTGGTGATTTTAAAGAGATGTCGGATAACGAGAAGTTTATCTTTACATCTAATCTAAAGTATCAGACGATGCTTGATAGTGTTATCTGTCGTGGAGTTCCTACCCTATTGGAGTATGTAACGAACTCAGAGCTTGAAGCGTGTTTGATGACATGGCAGTTCTTTGAGAAGATTCATAGTCAATCTTATTCCTATATTATCCAAAACGTATATCCTGACAGTAATGAAGTTTTTGGCGGGATTTATGAAGATAAAGAAATAATGAAGCGTGCTAAATCAGCCATTGAAGATTACAATAATCTTATGGGCATGAGTTGTAATAGCACAAAAACAAATGATTTGAAAAAACAAATCTATATGACTGTAATTAGTATTAACATTCTTGAGGCTGTTCGCTTCTATGTTAGCTTTATTTGCAGCTTTGCCTTTGCAGAAAACAAGAAAATGGTAGGAAATGCAGATATTATCAAGCTAATTAAGCGTGATGAGGCTCTACATCTAACAAATACTCAGGAAATCCTTAAAATCTTGCACAGAGAAGAGAGCGAAGGGTTCCAGAAGATTGCAGAACAATGTCAAGAAGATGCAATCCAAATGTTTGAAAGAGCAGCAGCAGAAGAAAAAGAGTGGGCATCATATTTGTTCAAAGACGGTTCGATTATCGGTCTAAATGAAGCAGTTTTGCATCAATATATTGACTGGCTGTGTATGTCAAGACGCAAAAATATTGGACTACCTTATGAAACTGTAGGCAGAAACCCTATTGCTGGATGGACAGAGCCTTGGATGCAAAGCGAAAGCGTTCAGGTGGCTCCACAAGAGCACGAAATTACCAGCTATAAGATTGGTGCTAGTAAAAACGATTTAGATGATATGGATTTGGGAGATTTGCTATGAGTAACGCAACCGTACAGGTGATTTGTAAAGTAGACGAAGATTGCATCAAGCCAAAAGTGCCTTCGGATAAAATTTATTTTAAAGTGTATAGTAAAAAATGTACGCAAAGCGTTGTGACTCCACCAAGTGACCATCCTGCCTCTATTGGTACGGATCAAGTCCTTAGTGCGGTAACTTATGCTGGATGTCCTTTTAATAGCTGTTGCTACAAGGATAGTGATATTAAGTGGGATTTGTACTATAATGATGATGCTGGCGAAGAAGTTAAGATTTGTCGTATACATTTCCATCAGCCTTGGAGTACAAGCTGGCATCTTAGCGAAACTACTTATTATGACCCGGATAATGGAAAATATGACGTAATGATTAAGACTGTTGATGACGTAACAAAAAGTCTAAAATGCGAACTTCATGTTAGACCCAAGGCTTAATCGGTGTATTTATATTGGGGCATTTATTCCTCGTATATGAGAAAGGGTAGGGTGATATTAGATGAGTGATGATTTCAATTCACCAAAAGACCTTCTAGAAGCCTATAATAACGGCTTTATTGGCGGTGAATGTGATCCAGAAGAGATCAGAGAGTTGTTGGCGAAGCTCCAGCGACCCCTCTTTGGTGCGGCAGCGTACCATCTTGATGAATCTGGTGCGGGCAAATTGAGCCTGCCGTTTAAGTCTTTGCTAAAATTTGATCCTAAATTTGGGCCATCTGAGAGGCAAACGACTGGAGATTGTGTGTCACATTCCACAAGAAATGCAGTTGATGTTACTAGGGCTGTAGAAATTGATATAAAGGGTCAGGCCGAAGCATTTGTGGCTCGCGGTGCTACAGAAGCTATATATCAATCTCGCGGGCACAAGAGACAGGGAATGACCTGTTCTGGTGCTGCAAAGTATGTGCATGAATATGGAGGAATCCTGTTAAGAAAAAAATACGAAGGATGTGATTTATCGACTTACAATTCGCGACTCGGAGCGAATCACTTAATTCCATTCGACGTTTACAAGAAAGAAGCTGGCAAACATCGAATACAAACCATTTCTCTTGTTACTACTGTAGAAGAAGCAAGAGATGCTTTAGCTAATGGTTATGCCTTATCTTGCTGTAGTGGACTTGGTTTCTCGTCTACTAGAGATAAATATGGTATAGCAAACAGAAAGGGAAGCTGGAGTCATGCTATGGCATGGATCGCTTGTGATGATACTAGAGAGGTTCACGACGAGACTTTATTCCTTATTCAAAATAGCTGGGGTGCTTGGAACAGTGGCCCTAAGCGTCATGGACAACCTGATGGTAGTTTTTGGGTTAGGGAAAAAGATGCTCGTGCAATTCTAAACGCTAGAGGATCATTTGTATTCAGCGATTTTGATGGTTTTCCAGCCCGTCAACTTCCTGATTATGGTCTTGGAGGTTGGATATAATGAATGATAGATTAAGAATTACTTTGGGAGTATTACTCCTTGCTATAGGGTTCTTTTATCCTAGATTTAAGAATCCTGTAGTGCCGGACAAACTAAATAAACCAGAAGATTTTATTGTCGTTATGGTTGATAGATTGCCAGAGATATCAGATCCCGTTGATGCCAACATGGTTGCCGCAACATTCTTTGCTATGTCGGAGGGTGTTCTTGTAACAGATTTAAATACTAACTTACAGATACAGTATTTTTTAGATTTTGTTGGTAAAAAAACTATGGGAAATGCTTTGGTTTCAGAAAGTGGAGAAAAAAAGTATCCAACTTTTAGTCCTGTTGCTGCGAAATTAATCGAAGAAACAATCGGTCCACAAACTGAAACTGATCCATTAACTGTAGAAGAGGTTGAGAATTTGTCAAAATTATTTTACGGTTTTGCTTGGAAATTATACGATAATAGCGAAGATCAGGTATATGAAGATTATATTTCAAGGGCAAATGAGGCGATAGCAGAGTATAATAATAATGACCCAGAACCTAAACCAGATGAAAATACCGAATGTATTTGCGAAGGTAAAGGTTATGTCGTACATGGCGATGGTCACAAGACCAAATGCCCGTGTGTAGAAGCAGGCAAGGATTGTAAGCACGATCCCAAGTGCGGAGGTAAAACAACTCCACCACCTGAGCCTGTAAAACAAGAAGAATGTAAGGATGGTACTTGTCCAACACCTACCAAGAAAAGAAGGGGTATATTCGGATGGCTGACGAGATAACACTGGAAGAATATGCTGGCGAACTTGCAGGTTTGGTTGGTAATGACTTGAAACAAGCAGCGGAAAAAGATCAAGAATATGGCTTTGATCCGATGACAATTTTGACTATCATAAAGATAATCATCGAGATAGTACAATGGTTCAAGGAAAACTATAATAAAGATAATCCTGAAGAGCTTGCTGCAAGATTCGGAAAACTAAATCCTTTCCAAAAATGGATTTTGTGGAGATCGGTAAGGAAGGAATCAAAAACTAGAAAAGAGGCTAAATACATGTATAGGTCTATGACCAATTTATCAGGTAGCATGTCTCAAGAAGCACGTATTAAACTTTTTAAATTAAAGGAGAGCACATGAACGTAAAAGTAAAATCTATGCTTGCCTCAAGAAGATTCTGGGCTGCTGCTGCTGGTTTGGCAGCGGTTGTAGGTCAAGACCTTCTAGGTGTTGAGCTTGATACAGACCAAATTGTAGCTGTAGCAGGTATCGTAGTAGCTTGGATCGTTGGTGATACTATCAGAGAAACCAAGTAAGAGGTGTGATATGAATTTCCCTTCACTGCTAGGCAATCTTGATCCATTTCAATGGGTCATAATTGGCCTCGGTTGCTTGCTACTTTTTTGGCCTGCAATCAGTGGAATTTTTAAGAGCGTCCCAAAACCCCGTTTGCCTGTTGGCAAGAATGGTTCCTTAACTGATTTAGTTGCGGAATGGGAAGTGTTGTCAACAAGTTGCCATGAACAAGGACTTCATGATGCTTGTAAAAAACTAGACGAGGTATTTCCTCTTCTACTAGAAGCAAATGATAAAAAACACGAAGTTGATGGATAGGTATTGTTTTGGTACAATTGAATAAATACAGAGCTATACAAAGTTATCTTTGTGTGGCTCTTTTTTTTAGGGGCTAAAATGAACCACAAACCTTGCTTAATATTGAATCAAGATTACACACCGCTGACTATAATAAGTTGGAAGCGGGCTTTATGTTTGGAGATAATCGGTAACGAAATGCCCGGAGAAGGGGTTCGTGTTATTGAACATTATCTAGACGATATGGTTACTTCTGGTGGCGGACAGGAATTTTATATTCCAGCAGTTGCCGTAACCCCTAGATATATTAAGAAAAGAAAAAGCGTTCCCGTAAAAAGGTATAATGTAGCAATCAGAGATAATTCTACTTGCCAATACTGTAATACCAAACTAGCTATGAACAAAACTACAATAGACCATATCAAGCCAAGGTCATCTTTTTCAAATAAAGACGATGCACATACTTGGGATAATGTCGTTATTGCTTGTTCTAAATGTAATACAAAGAAGGGCAGCAAGACACTTGAGCAAGCAGGTATGAGACTTTTAAAAAAACCTGTAGAGCCAAGCCCAAACAATTTTATTTCCTTTATTTCAGTAGACATCCCCGAAGAGTGGAGGACGTATGTACGAAGTTAGAAAGTGTGATAATTGTCATAGGATGCTAGAGAATGGTCAAAAGGTAACGGTTATCATACCCGATGTAGAGATAGAGGGAAGGTATAGGAAAAATGCGAAAGGTTTTAGTCTAAAACTTTCAAATGATGCAGTCGAAATCAGGACATCTAAGGTATACTGTAAGAAATGCTTGGATGTTAAAAAACACTTTATAGATGAGGATACTTAAATGCCGGAATACAGCTTTAGTTGTGAAAAATGTGACCATAATTTTACGGAACTTTGGTCAATGCAGGAGTATGATTGTAAGATGAAAAAGGCTAAATGCCCGTCTTGTAAATCCAAGAAAATTTACAGGGATTTCCTGTCTGACAATTTTGTTCCTAACTATGTGAAGGGTCTTCATGAAGCTCAAACGCTCGGTGAGTATGCCGACAAGCAAGTGAAGAAACTTGGCAAAGCAAAGGTTGAGCAAATGCGTCAAGATCAGAAAACCAAGAAGCGAAATACGCTTGAAGAAAAACTACCAGATGGTATGAGCATGTCTTCCTACGAAGATACTGCAAGGATTTCAAAATCAGATATGTTAAAAAGGAAGAATGGATAAATGTCTACTTTTAAAATTAACCAAGAGCGGGACGATAGTGCAACGCCAGTCGTTTCTGTTTACACTTTTATGGGCGAAGAAGATCGCCTTGATAAGCAAGGGTTTCCTATCCTTGACTTAGAGTATGATGATAACGTCTTTGAGGAACCAGATGCCTATGCTGTAAAACTGGTAAAAGGACGAAAGACAAACTATTATGTAAAACGTGGTAAGTATGGCAAACTTTTTAATCCTATCGGAATGTATTCGGAAGGAAGAAAGAACAGCCAAATGCGTCATGCTGGCAGACCAGAATGGAGACTGGAGCCAACTAACGAGAAGATCTTCACTTACTATATTCAATTCTTAAAATCTAAAAACGCCGCTTGGCTAAATAACGCAGAAAGGGAGATTTAATATGCCTAAAGGAAAAGTATCAGACCAAGAAGTTTTTGTCATGAAAGGCATGTATGCCGATGGCATGTCTGTGGAAGAGATCTCAGAAAAGATGGAAAGATCAACAGTTACGATTGAAAAGTATCTTGACATCAAAGAAGAGGTTGTTGAAGCTGAAGCTGAAGCTACAGATGAATCTAACAATAGAAACAATACCACAATGTTTATTCGTAGCTCCGCTGCAAAGAACAATAATGGTGTTACAATTATGACAGACAGTGAATCGTCAAGATCGGATATGACTAGAAGTAAAAGAACAGGTAAAGTTGTTAATAAACTTCGTAACAATATTCATACGATCTCGGACGACAATGGCTAATAAAAGAACAGAAAAAAGTAAGTACCCATCACGATATTCTCCTAACGGGTGGGTACATGCCGCTCAGTATGTAACAGAATTAATCTGTGAAAAGAAAGCTAAAACTGAGAACAAAGAACTTCCTCTCAAGTTTTGGGAGTTGAAAGATTGGTTAAAATTCTATAGATATCAGATTACTCTTGCCAACAAGCTAATAAAAGAGTACGGAGAACATGTAGTTATTTCTGCATTGAACGATAAAAGAATGTGGAAGTGCTACTCTTTGAGAAGTCCGTTCTTAAAAAATGTATTGCAAGAGTATAAGGAAAAGCAAGAAATTGCTAAGAAGATAGCTAAGACAGTTGAATATGATTTTTCTGAGAAGAAGAAATTCGACTCTAGCAACAAGAAGAAATCTATCGTATCAAGATTAAAGGACTTAGAATGAGTGAAAAAGATATTTTGAAGGAATTTGGTGACGTTCTTTTGGAAGCGTCATACATCGTTGATAATCCTCCACCAGTGATTCCTGTTACGCCAAAGATTGATATTGCACTTGGTGGTGGTGTTCCAGAAGGTAGTCTGTTTATTATGACAGGCCCAGAAAAGATTGGAAAAACCGTCCATGCTTTACAATTTTGTAAAAATGCACAAAAGGCAAAGCTAGAGAACGACGAGAAAAGAAAGATCTACTACGGAAACATTGAAGGTAGACTAAAGAAAAGAGACTTGGAAGGAATCAAGGGCTTGCAATTTGACCCAGACAGCTTAAAGGTTGTGGGTTCAACAAAGGGCAATATCCTATCTGGTGAAAAATATCTTGCTATCTTTGACCAAATCATTCACAACGAACCACATGCCGTTTGTGTGATTGACTCTTTCTCTGCACTTGCCGCAGAGTCAGAACTCTCTGGTGACATTACGGACGTTCAGGTAGCTGCCATGAACAGATATCTAGCAAAGTTTACCAGAAGATTCGCAAATGTGCTACCAATCAATAGAGTTACTCTCGTTGGTATTACTCACCTGATGGCTAACATCCAAAAGTTTGGTGCAGGTAAGAGTAAGGTAGAGAAATCAGGCAGTGCTTTAAAGTACGCTCAAGATGTAAAACTGTGGGCTACTCACAAGCAACCTCTCATGCAAGGTGAAACTCAGATTGGTCAAAAGGTCAACTGGGTTGTAGAAAACTCTGCTATCGGTGCTCCGGGGCAAAAAGTTACGAGTATAATTAAGTATGGGCATGGTATCTGGAATGAATATGAATTAGCTGAATTGGCTAAGGATTATGGATTAGTAGAAGGAAAGACTTGGCTAACTTTACCTAATGGTGAGAAGGTTCAAGGTATGTCTAACTTTGCAACTTATCTAGAGAATAACCCAGAATACTATGATGAATTAAGGCAACAGGTATTCGAGATGGTAGGCATGGCATGAAAGTAAGAGATTTACATGGAAATGTAAGCACTTGGAAGCCAACTGGAGATATTGTTACTGCAAGCGATTCTAGACGTAGATCAAAACTCCACACTGAGGCTAGGAAAATTCTTTACGAGTTGTTTCCGACAATGCGTATTCTTGAAGAAGTTCCTATCAAACCAAGAAGTAAGACTCAATATCTAGACTTCTTTATTAATAATATTAAATTAGCTGTGGAAGTTCATGGTCAACAGCATTATAAGTTTAATACTATGTACCATGCTTCCGCACAGGACTTTCTAAATCAGAGAAAGAATGATACCGACAAAAGAGATTGGTGTGAAACAAATAACATCACTCTCATTGAACTACCATATGATAAAAAGGTGGAGGAATGGAAAGAGATAATTCAATCGCGTTAGACCAGATGGGAAAACTAGATGTCGCTTTGGATGAATATGAAACCAAGGTCGGATTGTCTGGTTATTCTGAAACGCATGAACAGGAAACCGAAGTCAAGAAATATATGTCTATGTCCAGAGAACAAATGGAACGGTTGAGTATTGAAGATTGTGCTCAAGCGGCTATTCTTCTTGCTGGTTTTTCTTTTCATCTGCAAAGGTGCTACAATAGAGAATCTGCAAGAGCAAAGTGGGCAGCTAATAAAATAAAGTCTCTGATTTCTGGCAAGGAAGCTCAGTACAGAGGCTCATGGGATAGTCAATTCATACAAGCTGTAAATGAGAACTCCCACACAAAAGACTTGTTGCGTCTTAAAAATTATGCAGAGCAACGTGCAGAGAGATTAACATATTTAGCAACTTCTGTAAAAAATATAGGAGATTTGTTTGTGAACCTGCAAAGGGCAAAGGTGATGAAATGAATAAAAAAGAACTCATAGCAAAACTATTAGATAAATTAAGCGAGGATGATTTAGTAGAGTTGCTGGGTGGTAATAATGAGCCACAACCCCAAGAAGAAGAAAAGACGTTTAACACTCACATTCATTCTACAAGGGAAGGCTCACCTAATAAAAGAAGAAAAGGCAGAGGAAACTCTAAGAGTAAAGCTCAAGCTCAAGAGGATTCAGGCAGAAGGTCTGGCAAGAGAAAATCCAAGAGAAAAGGTAAAAGCAGAGGCTCTAGGGGAAAGTCCTGTAGAGTTTTACCTATGGATATTGATAGACCAAGAGAAAATAAGTTTGAAGAAATGATCGGTAATGCTGGTCTTGATGCAAATGAGCGAGTAGAATTGAGTAACGCATCAGCAGAAGATGAGAAGGCTAGAAGTCAAAGAACTAGCTTTAAAAAACCTAAAAGGCAGTCATCTTTAGTTGATGTCGATTGTTGTGTGTGTGGAGATGAATATGAAGTTTCTTCTGCACTTGTCGCAAATGTTAATCGTTGGAAATGTAATTCTTGTTCTACTCAAGCGGGATGGTGATTTAAATGATTTTAGCTGATCCAGCAGCAGAGAGAGCAGTTCTATCAGGTATTGTTAGACATGGCTCTGAGGCGTATTTTGATGTTGCTGACATTGTAGATACCAACACTTTTACTATTGATTCTAACTCTATAATTTTTGCTTGCGTAAAAAGACTATTAGAGGAAGATGATACAAGGCAAATTGATGTACCTTCGATCTTATCATCTGCTAAAGAGATAGGTCTTAGTGATTTCTTTAACAATAAAAATGAGATCGCACATCTAAATGCAATCATGAAGTTTCCTGTTCTTTTTGAGAACGTCAGAAAGTTCGCTGCAAAGGCGAGGAAGCTACAAATAGCTAGAATGATGGTAGATCAGCTTGATGATACCAAAGAGAAATATTTGCAATTAAAGGGTGATGAGTCTGTATCTCATATCTTGGGGCTTGCAGAAGAATCAATCTTTGACTTCACCTCTCTTCTTAATGACCATGACGATGCACCTGAACTTTTGTTCGGTGACTTGGATGAGTACCTAGAAGATAGGGCAGAGAATCAAATTGACCAAATCGGTATTGCCACTGGATTTACAAAGTATGACTTTGCAATCGGTGGTGGATTGAGAAAGGGAACCGTGAATGTTATCGGAGCTAGAACCAAGGTTGGTAAGAGCTTGATTGGCCTTAACATGGGGGCGGATATTGCTAACCGAGATATTCCTGTTCTCTATCTCGATACCGAGATGACAAAGAAAGACCAGCAAAATCGTGGAGGCTCCATGCTTTCATATGGAACTGCTGGTAAAGCCACTATCAATGATATTGAAACTGGTCAATTTGCTAAGAATGACTTTAGGAAAAACTCCCTTATGGAGTTGGCTAATAAGAAAAAGAACATTCCGTTCTACCATAAAAACATTGGTGGCAAACCATTCGAGGATCAAGTATCAATCATGCGGCGTTGGATTGCCAAAGTAGTTGGTCTTAATGACCAAGGCAAAGCAAAAGACTGCGTTATTGTTTATGACTATTTGAAACTTATGGAAGCATCTGAGCTTGCCAAGAGCGACCTCAAGGAATTTCAGCTTCTAGGTTTCATGATGACTGCGTTACACAACTTCGCACTTCGATACGAAGTACCAATCCTTTCTTTCATTCAGCTTAATAGGGATGGTATTAATAAAGAATCAACTGATGCGGCTAGTGGTTCTGATAGAATCATGTGGCTATGTTCAAACTTTACGATTTATAAGCAGAAATCAGATGAAGAGATCGCACAAGATGGGCCTGAAAATGGCAACCGAAAGCTAGTACCAATTATCGCTAGACATGGCGAGGGACTAGACGATGGCGATTATATCAATGTCCTCATGAAAGGTGCATATGCAAAACTCACCGAAGGACAAACAGCTTATGAATTAGCAGAAGGTGGTTCTTATACGGAAGAAGAAGATGACGAAGAAGACGTGGCTTTCTAAATATAAAGATCAATCAAAGATAAATGAGCTAACAGAAGTCGTCCTAGATAATCTTGAAGATATTTATGACTACTTTGATGTTGAACACCATCGAGGTCAGAAAGTTTATTTCTCAGAATGTTTTATTCACGGCGGTGATAACAAGACAGCTTTGAATCTTTACTATGATGCAGACTATAGAGTTCATTACAAATGTAGGACTCATGGATGTGAAGCTCATTTTGGGACTTCATTGTTAAGTATGATTCGTGGAGGACTTTCACGAATCAAATATGGTTGGAATGTTCCGGGGGATAAAACAGTATCTTTCGATCAGACTATCGAGTTCTTGCTGGACAGATATAAATTAAACTTTAATGGTCTAAAGGGTCAATCAATTGATTCTGGCAACCATGAATTTAACCGAATGGTTTCTGGCTTGTCTGGCAGCAAAGCTCGTGGAACAATAACAAGAGACTTTTATAGAGACAGAGTAGAGATTCCATCTCAATATTATCTCAAACGTGGATACGGAATAGAAGTCCTTGATGATTATGACGTTGGTACTTGCAAGACCTATGGTAAGCCAATGTTTAATCGAGCAGTTGTTCCAGTTTATGATGACCTCGGAGAAACTATCATCGGGTTTACTGGAAGAAGTATATTCGATGCATGTGAAAAATGCGGCTCTTATCACGATCCTCAAAAAGATTGCTTTTATTTTCCGAAATGGAGGCACACAAAAGGGTTTGAGAAGGAAAAAGCATTGTATAATTATCATAAGGCCAAAGAACATATTGTCTCTAGCGGAGTGATAATACTTGTAGAATCCCCCGGAAACGTATGGAGACTTGAGGAATCAGGTATTCATAACTCTGTAGCCCTGTTCGGTACATCGCTAAACCCACCTCAGAGACATCTTATAGATGAATCGGGTGCATTAACAGTTGTTATTATAATGGATAATGATGAAAACAATGCCGGACAAGAGGCTGCTGAGAAAATTAAAGATCAACTTGAAAGAACCTATAGGGTTTATATAGTTGATATTAATAAAAGCGATGTTGGTGAAATGAGCACCAACGAGGTTACAGAAGATATTTTACCATTAATCAATCAAGCAAAAGAGGTATATCAATGAGCGTTAAAAGACATGCAATCGACTACTTGTATAACAAAGCTGAATCAGACTATCAAGCTGCCTTGATGTCGTTCGAGCTACTGTTTCATAGTTCTGCTGGTGTCGGAGAACATTCGACACAAGACTATCTGGACAACCTAGACGAAGCATTGAACAAATTAGTTGACGCAACAGACAGGCTAGAAATGCTAGAATTGCTCGAAGAAAAATATGGAGATCAGTAAATGACACAGATTATTGGATTTGCCGGTAAAAAGCAAAGCGGCAAAAACACATGCTGCAATTTCATCATTATGCTCAAGTTAATTGAGGATGGTGTTTGCAAGAAAGCTAGACTTGATAAGCATGGCAACATAGAAGTGTCAGATGTTTTTGGAGAAACAACTGATGACGACTATTTTCCATTCAAGGAACCTTTCGTAAATGTAAAGGCTGTTATGGAGCAAATGGACTCCGTAAAGCTGTATGCGTTGGCAGATCCATTGAAGCGTATGGCGATTGACGTTTTTGGAATACCTGAGAATAAGGTATATGGAACGGATGATGATAAGAATGAGTCTACGCACCTGAAGTGGAAAGATATGCCAAAGAAGGTTCCCGGAAAAACAGGCTTTATGACCATTAGAGAGTTTCTACAATATATGGGTACGGAAGTATTCAGGAATATGTATGAGAATATCTGGGTTGATACGCTTGTTAGAAGAATTAATAAAGATAATCCTAAGATTGCACTTGTCTGCGATGTTAGGTTTGAGAATGAAATTAATTTATTGAAAGAAAAAGGGGCACTGATCCTTGGCTTGAAGCGTGACATCTTTAAATCAAAAGATACACATGCTAGTGAAAAGGTCAATTTGTCATTGTGCCACACTGTTATCAATAATCAAAACCTTCAGATTCCAGAACTAAATAAAAAGGTTTACTTTGCATTGAAAGATCTGGAATGTCAGAACCTTACAGATTTAGGAGTTTAATATGGGTATCCCAATCGTATATTTCAGAAGTAGTTCCTTTAATACTCATAGGACTTGTCCCATGCAGTTCTATACCGAATATACGCTTGGTTTGCGTGGACTTGGTGGTAAAAAAGCTGACAAGGGCACTATTACTCATAAAATTCTAGAAATTACAGCACTATGCAAAAAGGCAGCACAAGAAGGCAAAGCTGTAATTGATGACGAAGATATTGGAGAAGTTTTTACTGATAATTATGAGCCGGAATATCTAAACTCAATCGGTGCTAGGGTATACGAGCATTACACCCAACTCTTCAACTACCATACCGGCAAAAACGCTTGGAGGGATAGAGACTTTGAGGATTGTCTAAGCTGGGCATGGAAAGCTCTAAAGTATAAGGATGGCATGTATGATCCGAGACAGCGAGATGTTGTTGATGCGGAACCTCATTTTGACTTTGAGATCGAAGAAGATTGGGCAAAGTACGAATATCCAGAGTATAATTTATCTGGACACTTAGCACTAAAAGGGACTATTGACTTAGTTAGTGATCTCGGTGATGGTGTCTATGAGGTTGTAGACTGGAAAACAGGAATGAGAAAAGACTGGGCATCTGGTAAAGAATATAATCAGAATAATTTATTCAATAATCCGCAGTTGCGAATGTACCACTATGCTTGTAAAAGGCTATATCCAGAAGCTCACACATTCCTAATGACAATCTACTTCATCAACACTGGTGGTCCATTTACTGTCCACTATCAAGATTCCGACATGAAACAAACAGAAGAAATTCTGAGAAAAAGATTTGAGGAAATCAGGGATACGGATGAGCCACAGATACTTCCAAGAATCAGACCAAAGGATTGCTGGAAGTGTCGAACGATGTGCCATGCTGGAAAGACAACTTTTGAAGGGACTAACATTGAACCTCTAAAGGAACATAGACCCGGACAGAGAACGAAGTATGGTGAAACAATGAGTAAGTGTGAGCAAGTCAGATACATGATTAAGCTCAAAGGAATTGACTGGGTTACTAAACACTACATGGCTCCCGGATATACTGTAGGCAAGTATGGTTCTGGAGGAGGAAAGGTTCAAGATTAATGAAATACACGCCGTTACACGTTCACTCAGAATATAGTCTACTAGACGGTCTAAGCAAATGTGATGATATTGCAGAGCGTATCCAGAAAATTGGTGCATCTGCATGTGCATTGACAGATCATGGGTCGGTTAGCGGTGCTGTTGATTTCTCAAGAGAGATGAAATCTGCTGGACTAAGACCTCTTCTTGGTAGCGAACTTTACATTTGCCCAGATGATGATGCGACAGTAAGGAAAAAAGAGAACAAAAGATTAGTTCATCAGCCAATCATCGCAAAGAATCTTAATGGGTGGAAAGACCTACTAAGGGTAATTTCTTTATCTAATAAGAAAGAAAACTTTTACCACAAGCCAAGAATTGATATGGATATGTTGGCTCAAGCTGCCGACAGAGGAAATCTAATTTGCTTTAGCGGACATCTTGGTTCTGTACTTGCTGACGCTATCACAGATGGAGAACGTCTTGATCCAGACTGGATGAAGAAGGGTGTTCATATGGCAAAGAATCTTCAAACTATGTTTGGAAAAGAAAACTTCTTTGTTGAAATTCAGCTAATTGATTCTAAGATTAATAAGTTTGCTGGAATGGTAGGAAATGCTCTTAGGCAAATTGCTAAAGTAGTTGGTGCTCCATGTGTTGCGACTCCAGACGCTCACTATTGTGAGAGAGAGGACGCAGAAGATCAGAGAGTGCTTCTATGCACATACTTTAAAAAGAACATCTCACAGATCCAGAGAGAGCTTAAACAGGGTGTTGCTAACAGGTCTTTGATTACATTCTTTCAGTCAAACAATTATCATATTCCTTCTTATGAAGATATGAAGCAGTTTCATACTGATGAGGAGCTTGCGAACACCAACTTGATTTTGGATATGTGCGAAGATTATAATATCCTTAAATCCCCAGAGCCACCAGAATTTAAATGCCCAAACGGTATGACTCCAGAAGAGTATCTCAGGAAACTGAACCGTGATGGATGGCAAAGGAAAATGGGTCACGTTGACAAGAACAGCGATGAATTTGCTAAATACGGTGAAAGGGTGAATAATGAATTGGAAGTTTTTACCTCGATTGGCCTTTCTAGCTATTTTCTTATTGTCGATGATATTCTCCGCTTTGTTAGGTCCAGAGGATACATTACTGGGCCGGGGCGTGGTTCCGCTGCTGGGTGTATGGTGTCTAATCTTTTGGGAATTACTCAGGTAGATCCTATCCCATTCAATCTTATCTTTGAGAGATTTTATAATGCGGGTCGTAATGCACCGGGGAAAATCTCTT
>Ga0164321_10000008_pt1 | contig 33320 bp, 40 predicted proteins | sample GuaBasSediGuay12_FD_121799 | JGI IMG/M metagenome (GOLD analysis project Ga0164321, IMG submission 121799) | Subseafloor sediment microbial communities from Guaymas Basin, Gulf of California, Mexico - Guay12, Core 4567-28, 21-24 cm | ecosystem: Environmental > Aquatic > Marine > Hydrothermal... | reverse complement strand
TGTTGTCACAGTTTTAGGTATAGATATTTTCACTGTCGAAGGTGGTGAAAGTGATACTGGTGTAGCACTTGGCAGAGCTATGTGGGGTACAACTCTAGGTCAGTATGATGGTGGTACCACATTTGAACAGGTTCTGACATCAAAAGATGGGGTTGAGCAATTAGATAACCCTTATCAGTTTGTTTTAGCTATTTTAGGTGAGTACAATCGAATTGTGGGTAACCATACTCAAATACCTAACTACTCTCTGAACTTAGGTGGAGATACAATCAATGTCGAGTCTTTCAACGAAGACCAAAGAATTAACCCCTTTAAATACGGGAGTTCATTCCTTTCAGTATCAGATGCAAAAAAATCTTATAGAGAATTGATTGACAATATTCTAAAAGGTATGAATAGATTCCTTTATACAGACAATAATGGACGTTTAAGCATCGGCAGGCTGAAAGACCTAATGGTACATCAAGAGGCTGATTACACCATCCTAGAGGCCGATACAAGCGTCACAGATAAACCCACAATCAAGTGGGATGAGAAAGCCCGAATCAAGCGTTCTATTATAGAGTTTGATGGGCATCCGGCTAAGGACGAAAACAAATCTAAATTAATCGTGAACTTTAACGGTGAAATAACCGATGTGTTCCGTTCTGAAGATCACCAAACTGCTCTTAAGGCACACGACTATCATGGCAGATACTCACCTTATCTATCTGGTGGTAGTTACGATACTTGGGCTTTTAATTTTGCAGTGTCTCAGGCTAGAAGATATGATCGTTTCTTGTACTCTGTTACTCTCATGGTACCTAAATCTGAGTACAGTGACATAAATATAGGGGATATTGTTGAGCTTACCCATTCTTTATTGCCTTCAGGTGATGGGACAAGAGGCATCACTGAGAGACTTCATGATGTTATATCAATCAAAAGGTCTTTAATTTCAGATGAAGTTGAGCTTGTAATAGTACCTAAAAATGAAAACAGGTATGGTGGGTTCAACTTAGGTCTTATTGTTACAGATTATAATGCTGTAGCTAAGACAATAACAGTTTCGAGTGGTACAGACACTATATTACACCGTAAAAACTTTGTTTATATAGACCCAGATGCAACTGGTGCTGCCCCTAATGAAATATTGGAGGTTGGTGACAAGTTGATGATTGAACATAGAACAGTATCAGCAGTTGCTTATGAAACTTTAGAGGTAGCCGCTGTACAGGTTGGTTGGACTGCTGGTGAGACGGTTATCACCTTTGTATCAGCACCAACAGTTATTGTACCCGCATTAGGGGATTACTTGAAGTCACCTGCATGGGATGGTCAGATATCAACAGCTTTCATTAAGAAACTTACTTTCTTGGCTGATGATGATGGTGTTCTTGGTACAGCAGATGATGAAGGTTACTATTACGTTAATATTTAAGGAGTTCTAAATGGCTATTTCAAATATCGATGACATCGGTGCTGATGGGATCAACTCAGTTCTATTAAATGGTTTCTCAAGTGGTTCCGGGGCGGTTGATTTAAACATGATAGATGCTTCAGAGTTCCCTGTCGATGGTACTGGTTTATATATCACTGTCATCAATCCAGACTTACCTCAAAGTGTAGTTGATTGGTACACAGGATGGCTTAAGGTGGGTAACTCACTTACAGGCTGCACTAGAGGAGCTTCATCTGGTAATGGGGTTAATACAGGTTATGTAGTCGTCTATGGTGTCAACTACAAATGGATAGACAACCTGCTAAATCAATTAACCACGTTGGAGAGTTCAGTTTCTACCAATGCTGGAGAGATAGTAGTTGCTAAAACAGCAATAGGAACTTCTCTTGCTGGGGGTTATACAGGTAATTTAACAGGGGATACAAACGTAGAACAGATGGCTGCAACTGTTGATGATCTATTTAATGTCTATGACCGTGTAATCACTAACAGTACCCAGCTGGATGATCTTATCGACTTAACAGACACCATAGAGGGTGAAAAGATCTTTATCCAAACAGGTTCTTACACCTTATCTCAGGATTGGTTGCTTTATTCTAATACTGAGTATGTTTTCGACGATAAAGATGGTGGCCCTGTTATTGATGGTGATGGGACTTATACTATCAAGGTTGTAACCTACGACTACATAATAACTTCAAATTCTGTCACCCTTGGTGCTTCTGGTGTTGTGACCTATTTAAGTGATTTTAATCTGGACTTAGTTGAAGCAGACCCAACAGCTCATGTTGCCACTTACCTTGGAACCACTTATATTCCAATATCAGCAAGTTTTGCAAGTAAAACTGTAACACTCCCGATAAACTTTGGTACAGGTATCACAAGCCCAGATAGGGTGGCTATAACAAAAAATGGTTGTAACCACCTGACTCTAAGTGGTACGTTGAATATTATCAACTTTGGGGACAGATTCACAATTGCCTTTGCAACTGATGTTGAAGCAAAAGATTTCGTCCTGGTTAGTCGTTCTGTGGGTATTGATTATTCATATGCTGCAGGTAAAGACTTCGGGAGGATTGATTATATTGGTGATGGTGTAACAGAAGCCGATGGGGTTTCAAACGGGGTTCTTTTTGATGTGCCTGTTCAAGGTGGGACTCTTAAAATTAGATGCTCAAGTGCCTATGTAGACCACACAACTTTGGCAATGATTATCAGTATGAACTATGCTCGATGGGCTGAGTATGACATCAGAGTAGACAATACAACCTTTACAGGTGTTGGTGTTGATGGTTATGTAGTAGATGGTACTAATAGCCTTTACTGTACTGTCAAAGGTACTATTAAAGGGTTAGATGGAACTGCAGCAACAAAAGATATGACTGACGTGAATGTTATCATGTTAGTAACCTAATAAAGTAATACCTACAAGGAGGATTTAAAATGGAAACTAAAATCGACTTATTTAAGAACCAGACCACTGCTGGATCAAAAACCTACAACATCAGTGAGTACACTAAGATCTACTTGGACTTCGTGAAGACGGGTGTAGGAACTTGCAAAATATCCTTCTACCGTTCCCTAGATGGTGTTGTATGGTCATTGCTGCCTATGGTGGGGGTAACTACAGGCTTAGTGCTTGAACTAGCATCAGGGACGCAACCAGCCGATGAGGATGAGGTTTCTGGGGTTGATATTGATGATGTCAAAGGTTCTAACTTCATCAAGGCCACCATCTCAGATGTAGTTGGCGTTATTGATGTAACCTTAAGCATGGGGGTAAAAAGATAATGGCAAACTATGGTAAAAGTGGTGGCTGTGGTATAAACCAACAGCAACTTGATGACATAGAGACAGATACGGATCTCCTACCTGCCATCAAGACCGAGACAGATAAGATCCCCTCTATTATTGAGGACACAGACAAGATAGATTCTATTGTCACTGAAACTGACAAAATACCTGATATTAAGCTAGACACAGACCTTCTACCTGATATCAAAACAGAGACAGATAAGATCCCGTCTATCCTCACAGAGACTGATAAGATACAATCTATCAAGACTGAAACCAATAAGATGGATTTAGCCCCAGGTAATGGCCTTTTAGGTGTACCTAATTCTCTCAGTTATGGGATAGCTGAGAATGACAGACATAATCATAGCTCTGAGTATTGGTTTGGAGCAGCTGTAACCCCTGATCTTGAGGTACATGTTGCTGATAGAATAGGTCCTGGCGTGGTGGCTTTTCAGCTCCTAGGTGGCACTAGTGATTATGGTAACTTTGTTCTTATCCATGGTTCCGAGGACACTACAACCCAAGGGTTCGTGAAAGGTGATGCTCATAGAATGATGGTTGATGATGTCAGTACAACTGCCGTAACCTTTGTTAGGTTCTATCAGGGTGAATCCGCAGCACGAGTATTTTTAACCGAAGTAGTCATAAAAGCTCAATCAAATCAGATTGATAGCGGCCCCATTGAAATTCAGATGCCCCGTATAGATTTCGATGCCAAGATTTGGGCACAGTGCATGACACTTGGGGAATCAGCTAAAACAGTGGACTTCTACTATGGTATACATGGGTATGAGGGGTAAACAATGGGAAACTACGGTAAAAGTGGCGGGTGTGGTTACACACCTAAAGAAGTAGCCCGAATAGATCAAACAACTGGTGATATCTACTATGTAAATCAATCGGTTGGTGATGATGAAAACACTGGTAAAAGTACATATGTACCTTTTAAGACTATAGGTGCTGCTATTGCTCAGTTGGCTGAAGGTGACTGTATTAAACTTGCTGCTGGAACTTACACTGAATCAGGGCTGGAATTAGCCATTGATGGCTGTGACATCCATTGTGACCTAGGTTCGGTGATTAACCCTGCCTCTGGTACTGGTATTCTACTCAGCGGTGACTACTGCTGTTTGTGTGGTCCTGTTACAGTGATGCCATCAGCAGATGAAATCGGTGTTAATATTACAGGCACTGGTTGCTATTTAGGTGATACTATCGTTTTAGGTGATGCAAGCTCTACAGGTATTCTAGCAGCTGGTGCAGTCCTTGACTTATTCAACTGTAAGGTTGCAGGTATTAAAGCTGGTGGTAGGGGTATTGACATAAAAGGTACTAAGATCACAGCTAAAGAATGTGGAGTTGCAGGTGATAATGCATCATATGGCATCTACGTCAACAATGCCAGTACTTTTGGTGTCTTAGATAGATGCTTTACCATAGGTTGTGGCCTTGGAGGTTATCATTTAGCCTCTGGCGTTTCAGGTTGGACTGTTAAAGACTGTAACTCTGGTATTGGTGATGGTAAATCAAGAGACATCGACTTGGCAAATGAATGGTCGAACTTCACGTTCCATAATGTGGCTACAAGTTTAGCTTCCATTGATGCCTCGAACGAAACCAAGTCTTACAACGTGGCTCAGATTTATGGTTCTGTAAAGCTGTCTAAGGTACACATACAGATTTTAGTTGCTTTATCATCTAACATCACAGACTTCTATCTGGATATTTGGGATGGGTCTACAAGTACACCTATCAGCAAAGTCACCACTTTAGACCTAAGTAATGCACCTGCTGGATCATTGATAACACGTAATGCTGCCTCAGATGAAATCCTAGATTACCAGTCAGGTGCTAACGGATTTATAAGTGAGAATGCAGCTTGGAAAGAACCTCAGACTGAAGTTATCGTAGGTCAGAAGGGTGATGGTACACCTACCTACCTCAGAATGACTTACAGCACAACGGATACACCGTCTTCTGGTACTTTTAGGGGTTATCTGAAATGGAGCCCTGTTACAGATGATGGATTCTTAGAGGTTTTATAAAAGAAATTTACAATAATCCTTCTATATATTCTATAGGTAGGGTAGTATTTTACCTGTAGAATATTTTAAAAAGGAAATCACATGTCAACATTAGGTTCAACCACATTAGGGTCAACCGCATTAGGTGGTGGGCTTGCATCCCTGACAGGCACTTCAACCTCGTTGGATCAGTTTGCTATCTTTGAAGATGCTGAATACATGGATGGTATCATAGATGAACGTATGGCTGAGGATTATCCTTTTAGTACTGACATAGCTCTTGACATGATGGCACACTTATCTACCTTGTATGAATTCCTCACAGATGGGCCTATTGCCCCCACACAGGAACAAACAGTGGAGGGGCATAACCATGGTAGGGATGGGAGGTCGGTACACATTGAACGGTCTTGTGGGCTTTATTTCCCACCTTTATATGAATTTAATATATCAGTTGCTACAGACTATGATGTAGATTATGCTAAATTCCAAGTTATCAGACAAGGGATTATAAGCCCTTCAGGAACACTTGCATTTAATTTTAATGATATTCTTACAACAAAATGTATTTTTAGATGTACTAATGATATCGAAAAGATAATTTTACCACCTATGATTGGTTATACATCTGTTCTTGGTGATGTGGGGCAAGCTAAGGCTTACCTTTATACAGTAGACCCACAAACTGGTACATTTACTGAAATAGATTCTGATGAATCAGCCACATTCCCTTTTAATCCCACACCTCTTGCAGGCCAGGTAATTAACTTTACCTTTGATGTCCCAGCAGAAGATACCAACTACGACAGACTATTGGCTATAGATATAACCTATAAAGTTATAGCTCCTGGTGTTGGTGTTGGTCTAAGACCTTTCAGTCAATGGTATGGTGACACAACTTCTGGTCCTAATATTTCGACATATGGAAGATTGGATAAATAATGACAATTAAACATGCCGAAAACCACGAGTACTCTCAGAATGATTTTATTGGTATTGAAGGGGATGAGACTATAAATAGTAATGTCATTCAAGACCTTGCTGAGAATATCAATGGTTTAGCTGAAATAGCAACAGGTACAGACATCGAGGGGACTCCTGGTACAGGTCACGATCATGACCCTGGTTACACTATACCCTTTTATGAATCACACATCATAGGGCACACTACTGAACCTCACATGGTATTAGATGGCCTAGGATCTTCAGGGATTAAAAATATCATGCTAAACCCCATGAACAATTTCCTGACAAACACTGTAGATTTTGCATGTATGAAAGAGATGAGAGCGGGGGCATCTGGAGTTGGTGCTCCAATATCCATAACGGCATACTCAGGTGGCTCAACTACCACAATAATTAAAACAAATAACATAGAAACTGCAAACCCTCTTCTTGATTTTACTGAGCAGCAACCTATGTTTATGACATTTTTTGGTGAGGATTACCTATTTCAAGTTGCTCGTGAATTCACTGATGATGGTACAGATATGTGGTGGAGACTCTTTAACCCCCTCCCTTCAGAATTAACTTCAAATGTTGCAGCCCACCTATACTGCACTAACAGAGCAACTGATCCTGATACTTTCATCCTAAGTGTCCCTGAGTGGGCAAACTACGTAAATGTGTATGTCATGTTAAAAGGTACAATTGAGTATTTTGATTCTAATTTGGGAAATACCACCTCAGAAGTACAGACAGAAGCCTCAGTCTTAGGGACTCAGTTATTTGATGTGCGGTTAGTTGCGGATGGTAAACCACCAACTAATAGTGTCTCTGTTATTGCAGAGGGTAATCGAGATCACCCAAGGTATCGTAAACTTATCTATAAACTTGCTGATGCTATCAAAGGAACTGACCATGAATTCCGTATTGAAGTAGAGAACGTGTCCCAGAACAACCGATATATCCCGATCCAGAATTACTTATGGCTTGTAGATTATGAAAATAAAGGTTTCCACCCGCAAGTCCGGGTGGAATTCAAACCTTAATAAGTAACACAATCAAAAGATTCTTGGAGTTCTGCTGTGATTCGGCCTGAAGCATTGTGTACCTTAATCATGAGATCCATACACCTATAATCTTCAGAATATAAAGAGTTATGGTAAAAAGGTGGGCTAGAAATCCCATAGTTTTGACCAAACCAACCCTGCCAAAACTCGGCAGTGTATAAGCTGTGGGTATCAACACAAGTCCATATGTACTCAGTGTACCAGTAGTTCCCAGAGGTGACATCTTGGAACTCATTTACATAGTCTGCATTATGATTACAAGTAAAGTAGTAATTAGCTTTACAGTAATATGAATTGTTCTCACAGTGGCAGTACTCGAAGATACCCACTTTATCGACACACTGGAACATAGTGGGGTCACCATAGTAAGTATCTTCACCGCCGCATGAGTACAGTGGTAAAATAAATACTAAAACAAATAATAATTTTTTCATCTTTCTTCTCCTTTGTGATGTTATAATAACCAAACCTTACTTACTTCTATACACCATACAGGTTTTATAAGTCAAGTATTTAAAAATAAGGAATTAAAATGCCAGTTATACAAGATGATTACAATGCTTTTCAAGCCCTACCAAATGATAACTTCTATATGGGTGCTCCGGTTTACGGTTCATCTGTCCACCAATTCTACAAAAACTGGAAATATTTATATGAAGCATATCTCAGACAACACCCTTTTGATGGAGTACCTGGTGGGGATATTTCATATAACCACACGGGAGCCTATTGGGAAAACAATGGAATCAAGTCAAGGTCTGGTAAATTCCTTAAATGGGTTGAAACCATCCCAAGAGGTATTTTCATAAGTGGTGCACTTCTGAACGAACCTGCAATAATTGAAGATCTTACATACAGAATGAAATACCCAGCACCTATGTACGGTGCGTGGGATACCTTAAATTTGGAAGCAAACCTTGAATATTGGGATTCTGATTTCTTTCAGTTTTGGCCTTCAAGATATGCAATGTTTCTTAAGGTTCGGACTAATATAAGTGACAATCTCTCAGATTTAAATCTATCTTTGTTTAATATAGATGGTGTTCTATTACTGAATAAGACAGCCCAACTAAACCCACTAACAAGTGACCCTGATGGTTCGGGTGATGTAGAATTTTATATTGAATTAACAGATAAACGAGGAAGAATAGATGCTATCATTGAAGAATATTCTCAGCAAAATGACCCCCTCTTATGCAAACTAACATTTAGTCTTGTGGCTGATGACGGTCCTGACATACAGGATCAAGTAGGTACTTTTGGTATTAAAGGAACATACATGTGTTTTGCTACCCAATCAAGTTTCCTTTAAGGGGACACTATATTATGAAACTGGAGTTGAAGAATATGATAACGTGGAGTAATTTAGCAAAAGTTGGGGCGTTGTTCCTTACTATCTTAATAGCCTGGGCGACACTATATTATGGTACATCCATCGAACCTATTAATAAAGCAGTAGCTGCCCAGCAAACTCAAATCAACGGGAAAGCTGACTTAACCCTGATGATTAAGTTGGGTGATCGAGTTGATGGGAAAGCTGATAAAGCAGCCCTGTCCGCCAAAGCTGACTTAAGCCTAGTAAATAAGATGGACCAACAACTAACTGCCCTAGTAGAGCAGTCCAGCCAAATCAAAGAAGATGTCGGAGTGATCAAAAGATTAGTTGAAATAATGGAGGAGAATCATGAGCATTGATAGAGTTCAGGGCGTTGCAACCCTAATAGGCTCCATGACCCCCATAACAGTTGTTCTAACCCTGATTGGTGCCATGAGCCTTGGTTATGTACCAGTTGACCATGAACTATCGGCCTTGGCAACCTTACTTGTTTTAGGCGGCAAGCTGATTGATAAACTACCAAATAGGCGGGTATAATATATTTATACTGGTCTTATAACCAAAAGTTATTTAACTTTAAGGAGAAATTGAAATGTTAGGATTTAAAATTACTGCTACTTACGTCCCAGACAACACGGTACTTACACCAGATGTTGGTGCTGGTGCTTGGGGAGATGCTTTCCAGGCTTGGGCTGAAGCAATTATGGTCACCTATAATGGTGGTGAGCTGGCTACCGTCGGACCGGATGGTGCAAACACTTCTGGGTTTGTTGATTATGTTGATACGAGTGATTCGTCTGGTCCTGCCATCAGGGGCGTGATAATCTGGGATATTGGGGTCCAAGACCCGTTTGATCTAGCGGCATTTCAGGCGGTATTTGAGTCGGCTGCTGCTTCAGGTCCTGCTGTTGCTGCCTTTGCTGCATTCGATTCTAGCGGTTCAATGTCGTATGAAAGTGTTTACGTTGAACAGTGGAGTGACACTACCACCTAATTAGATTTGTAACCCTGAAATAAAAAACCCCCTGAAAACATATTAAGTTATGATTCAGGGGGTTTTTTTAGTTTAAAAAAGGGGATCAACAAAAAAGAGCAAAATCATAGCAATTAATATTGTAATTAACAAAAACCGTAACATAAAAACCTCCTTCACTATATCTTATACCCTAAATAACAGTGAAGGTGGTACCTTTTATTTCTCTGTAGACCTAATAAAAGTTCTACCACCACAAAGTGCATGGTATTTTTTGCTAGCCTCAACCCCTAATTTAACTAAATCTCTACCTACAATACCATTCCTAAGACCAGCAAACAATGCACCTGAAGCATAAGCATACCCTGAGCCAGCAGTTATTATTCCATTTTTAGATATCTTATGGATTTGATAGTCAGTCTCTAAAACGAATAATAAGCCTTCATAGCTCACCAACAAATTTACATCATGGACAATAGTCTCGGTGTCTGAAGACTGCCCTATAGACCCATCCTCTATCCTTATCTGTTTTAGGGTGTCTCTGAAGGTTCTAATACCCGAAATACCATGGAGGTCTATATTTAATTCAGGGGATTCCTTAATCAGGTCAAAAGCTCGATAACTACCTGCTAGGCCACATATCCAGTTTTTTCTTGAAATGATTTTATTACCATAGTCTTCAAGATGTGTTTCAGCACTCCCGATTGAGTCACTGGCCAACCACGCTTTCTTACCATTCTTTGATCTGTAACCTGCAATAATTGTCATTTAAACCTCAAATCTTTCACATTTTATTTGATGCTTCAGGGCATTCAGAGTTACCAACTGAGTCCCCAACATTCCTGGGGCATACTTCCCATCCGCATAACTGTTATGATACCTCATATAAGACCCTGTTAGGACTGACCATTTTTCATGTCTTTCTACAATACCTGTTTGGAAATTAGGTACAAACTTCTCGAAGCAGCAACTAGCTGACTCGTGAACGTGTCCCATCAATACTATATCCGCCTCTATGGATTCATGTTTACGTTGGGCTGCTGCCAACTTGGTTAAAGTCTTCTGAGCACCCCCTGAGCCGTGAGTGGTGTATACTACATAAACTAACCTAGGACTAACTCTTATTGCATGATAGGCGGTGGCTGGGAGGCTCACGGCATCTACTCCTTCAGCTATCACAGAGGTGATGTCAAAATTGACAGCTTTCATGACTCGATCTTCATGATTCCCGGAATGCATCCCAAGCAGAAACCCACGTTCTTGCAATGGTTTAAATAACTCAATTACCTGATCTATCTGGCCACGTGGTGGTGTTTTTTGGGTTCCAAGGCTATTCCCTGGACTTGTTTTAGTGGCCATTTCCATGTAGTCACCCATCCCAATAACATATATCTTTCTACGTAGACACCGTTTGACAACAGACTTAATCATTTCCATGTCACAGGTGTTTGATCCTATATGCAGATCCCCTAAGCCTATGAACTGTATTATATTTTTCTTTGTATGTGGTTTCAGATGATGGGTTTGGATTCGGTATTTATTCATAATGTTTTCTCCTTGAATATGAAGTGGTGGGTAACTTACACTACACTATATATGAATTATTAAACGATTACCGAATAAAAACCGGACTAGGGTGCCCTGTTTAAAAAAGCTGTTACGAAATCCATCATTTTCTTTTTAGTCTTAGGGTGAACAGAACGTCCGAGCCTTAATTGTATCATAGTTATTTTATTTATATGTGCATGTTTAGATATATATTTCCACTGCAACCCCCCATAAAATGACAAATAATTGCACCACAAACAGGCCGCATCGGGATCATCTGCTCCAAGACCATTAAGGTAATAGAGCATCATAAACTTCTTTATTTCCTCGGGGGTGCCTCTAATAATAGCAATTACACTATTATTGTCTCGGATTACATAACCTAAATCTGTAATCTCAGCTGCTAGACAAGCCTTACGGCTGCTGTCTAGTAGTAAGTGGTACAAAACCCAGACCGTCGGTCTTTCGACGATCTGGAGAGGGTTAACTGGCGGATTGTTATTTGCGGCGGTTTTATACGACATTAGTTCTCTTTTTCCATATTAAAAGCACCCAACCGAGCCTCTATGATAGCTTCTCTCAAACGACCTTTGAATTCAACAGGAAGCACTTCGGCATAACACAAACTGTCCCACCGAATGACTTGTTCCGCTGCGAATTGATCCTCATCACCCAAACAGAACTCTACTGATCTAGCGGCCAACTCAACCAAATTTCCTGATAAAGTTCCCTGTTTTACTTGGGTGTCATCACCTAATAGGTAATCCTGAATGGTTTCTGTGTTCATATTACTCTCCTTTGAGTAGATTTGAAAGCTCAAGCATAATCACACGATAGTCGCGTCCTCTAGTCACACGGTACGGGGTGTCGTTAAGTACGGCTAGCAACTCCTGAGGGCTCAAACCACCTCTGGAATTTAACTCTTTTAAGCTCTGGCTGTGATTCTTTCTGGCTTGAGCTGCATGGGGGGCTATTATTTGCCATGGTATGTACTGAGGGATTTCTAATTCTTGCTCAGTATCATAATGATCTTTTTCAAGCCCTCTAGGTACCTGGGTGGCAGTCATTACTTTAAAAGTGTCAATTACTTCTGTCATATTATTCCCCTTCACTATCTGGATCTGGACTAAACATTAGATGTTGAGCAACTGCTTCTATATTGTACCTCTTCATTTTCCGCTCTAATCCAGGGATTTCAATGAAGGGGATCAATTTCTGCCGAGTCAACCTATCAACCGTTTGGGCCGAAACCCCTAACACCTCAGCAAGTTCTTTAGCTCCAACATAAGTTCTGGTCATATCTTAACTCCTTTATAAATATCAGTAACAATCTCTACATCTACCCTACCATCAATAAACATCTATGTCAACTATTATTTAGTTTATTTTATCAAAATGCTTAATAGACGTTCTAAGCCCTTTTAAATTGTGAACCCTACCTAGTACATACCTTTAAGTCTTAAAGTGGCTCTCCATTGAACCTACGTCGATTCTGATAGGTTTATGATGGTTGGTTTATCTGTTATTGGATTTCGAGCGGGCTTTGACTATTATTAATCAATTAAGGGATGGAGCCGTCTCTATATTCTTCCTTGTTAAGCTATCCTTACCGTCTCCATTCTGTTTTCCTTGTTAGGTTCCCTTTGATATTATCCTATTGGTTTATTCCCGTCTCCTTCTCTTTGTATTCTTCCCTATTAGATATCCTATCCCTATTGGTTTTCTCCTTTCTTCCCTGTTAAGTTCTATTTGATATCATCCTATTGGTTATTTTCTCCACCCCCTGTTAGGTTTATATTATCCCGTTTTATATTATTATTTGGTTTATGGTTCCACCCCTATTAGGTTTTTATTTATTAAAGAACGGAAAACCCAAAACTCTTAGTGCGTTCAGCACAAAACCCAAAGAAAACCCAAAAGAGTCCGAAGGACACTTGGATTAGTAGTCTTTATTTAGTATTCTTATTAGTTAAAACAGGTGTTACTATAAAGGGTACATAAATTATATATGATTTGAGGTAACCCTACATAGATTATATAGGACACTACATAGATTATATAGGACACTACATAGATTATATAGGACACTACATAATCTATGTAAGAACGGTAAAATTTAATGTTATTTAATATAACAAATAAAAAATAATAAAAAAGATTGACAAGCAGTTTAAAAGCTGATATGGTTAATGAGGTTGGGAGTTGTAATTAAAAATAAAACAGGAGAAGGAATATGAAACAGAACTTAGAGGATTTACAGTTAGTGTTAGCAGATGGAGCTTTAATGCAAAGAGTACTTTGGTTTTATAGATTATGCTCAGTAGGTGACAATGGTAGGGCTATCTATTGGGAGTACAAAGAAGTTACAGTGGTTCTGGAGTCTTATAATATAACAGGTAAAGAGGTGACAGAGAAAAAGGTAAAGGAGTCTATACAGAATCTAATAAGGCAGAGACGTTTGAAACGTAAATACGGAACTAAGATAGTAGTACCTTTTGATGAATTTTTAATGGCTGTTATAGGAGAAAAAACTCTTGATCTGTTGAATTCTAAGATGGGTGGTTAATTATGGCTAAGAAGAATTATGATGAAGAATATTACCACAGCCACTTAGTTGAACATAAGTACCTTTTTAATAATGGTTCTTATTCAGAGCGTATTCTGTGGTTCTATAGGCTGCATGGGCCAACAGAAGCCCAACAACGTGACCCTGATGGCTATTTCCGAGTTATGTACCCTAAAGGGTTAGCTAAACTAATCGGACACAAAGACCCACAAACAGTTTCTAACATGTTGGGTCAGTTAATCAGGCAGAACAAACTGAAAAAGGTTTACAACTTTAAAGGTGATAAACACAGCTATCAAGCAATCGAAAAGGTAGAAGATTTATCTGATGAGCGTTTAGAGGAGTTAGAACCTTTCACTTATCCTAACCAGATTTGCTGTAACTTATCAGACACTGCGGAACTCAAGGGTAGGAACATAACCTACAAAGACTTACCTGATGTTCCAATAGCTTGGTTTAATGGGGTTGCTGGTAAAGCATTATCTGGATTACTTGATTGGGATAGACCTGGGGTTCATGAGTTCTGGAATAAGAAGCTCATTAATGCAATCACCACCAAAGGCCACCCACTAGCTGAGATTAAAGACATCAATGAAAGAAAAGCGGCAGCTATACATGCACTTATCATGGGTGTGCAGAAACAATACACCGAGAAGAACCCTGATTGGAAACCTAAATCTGTTATTGGGTTTGCTTTGAAGGCTTTAAGTGTTTACCTTAAAACTGATGCTAAGTGGGCAGTGATACCTGAACAGGGCAAAGTATTTGAAGGTCCATATATCTATGATGATTTACAAGAACACCTAGAGGGTATTCGAGAATCTGAGCAAAAAGTTGTAATACTACAACAAAAAAAATCCTCTGAGTTAGCAGACCCAGAGGAAAAACAAGAAAAAAGAAGCGTAAACAATCTTTAATAACTCTACCATATTTAAGGTGGAAAAGCAAGGAGAGATGCAATGCAAAAAAGAAATGAAGTAGAAGAAGCACATTATTGGGAATCTGTTGCAGACATCATGGACAACAACCCAGAATTAACAAACTCCATCATGAAGAGTAATGAAGCAATATTACTTAAAGAGGAGAAACAAGAGGTTAAAAATAACGACCAACGTGCTGATGATGAGAAGGTCATAAACCCATTAGATGATTCCAGGCTGACTAGAGTAGATAAGGAACCGCTTATAAACCATACCTCCAGCAGATACCCTGAAAGCAAACCTATTGAAGGTTCGAAGTTTACAGCGGAAGAGGAATTGGCCCTGTACCCTACACTTAATAAGTACGATGAGCCAGAGCCTCAGAAACCAGAAGTTATTTTTGAACCTAAAATACCAACTTGTGCCGAAATAACAGCCAAGATGGATAGAGAAGCTAAATCCTATGAAAGAAAATATAGTCAATAGGACTATTTAAAGAGGGTGATTAATGAAACTGACACCAGAGCAAGCAAACATGTTGTTTAACATACCTGTCTTAACTGGGAAAGATGCTGGTCCTATATTATATGTGCGTATTTTGATTTTCCTGACTTTATTTGGGACACCGAGTGAAGACTCACCACGTTTAATTAACTGGTCACCTTTACAGTTATCCAAGATTCTAAACTCAGAGCCTGATACAATTAAAAAGTATTTAGGTTATATGATTAAAGGTGGTTGGGTGAAAGAGCTTAAAAGGGATATCAAGAACCCAAATGGTAAGATAGCTTACATCATCAAAGGGTTACATGTTACTACAGAGATAGGTGGGTTAGATTCTGAAATTATGAATCTTATTAATAAAGAAGAAATCCTAACCAGTAAAGACAAAGAGCTTGAATTAGTAGAAACACCAACACCTGAAAAGGTAGAAGATGATACCACACATCATTATAATATCCACCCTGTTACAGGTGAATGTTAAAACCCCTACCAAACAAACCCTAAACCTTTACCAATCATCTTAAAAGTACTCTGAATTATATCATCAGAGTACTTTTTCTTTATAATATCCTTTGAATCTGTTGAGTTTCATTATAAAAAGTAATTTAATCACAATAGTTTACCAATAATACCACCCATTGTAGTAACGAAGTGAATCGTGGTGATTTACTTACATGGTTGGTAAAGTAACTTGGAGGAACTAGAGATGACGAAATTAGAAACCCAGAAGCAAGAGAACTTGAACATAGCTCTTAAAGCCTTTGGCGAGGTGATGACAATGCTGGTAAAAGAGCCAAAACAAGCCGTAGAGCAACATGAAGAGCATAAGGGATGCTTCACAGCCCCAGCAGAGCCTACCGAGAGGACATACATTATAGACGAAGCTTTTATGGCAAACCCACCTGAACCTACTGCCAAACAAAAGCGTACATCTAAATGGTTTAAGAATGAATTTAACCAACCCGCTCGGATTAACCTCCCGAGCATCTCCTCCAATAAACCCCCAACTTCCGGCACACTACGCCATTCAAAGGAAGTTGGGGACCTTCCTTCTACCGTTTTAGCAATGTTTGGGGAATCACAACCTAAACTAACTGCTGTAGACGAGCTGGCAGACCCAGTTTCAGGAAGCTGCTGGAGTGGCCTAGATCATTTGATTCGTCAGGGTTCGATGGAAACACGTATTCTGACATTCTATACTTTATATGGAGACTTGCTTCAGAGACCTGTGTCGCATAAGGAGCTGGCCGTAATTATCAATTATGACACAGGTAGCAGGGGCGGTTATGTTGTAGGCAACTTGGAAAAAGCAATCTATCGGTTGAGAGCAAAAGGATATTTAAGACCTATCCGTAAGGTTTGGGGGCTGAGTTACATAGTGCGTTTTCAGGAACTTGATCCTACGATGATAAACCTAATCAACAGCAAGATATAACCCCCCACACCAAAGAAAGCAAAACCCCACTAGATTAAGTTCTAGTGGGGTTTTTAGTTTAAGTGTAGAGTGGTGTGGTATCCATTACAATGTCATCATACTTAGTTAATACCAATGAAATAAACCCAATAACATCAATCTCAGAACGTAGATGATAGGGCTCTGACTGCCACCATGTGCCATCATTACGTTCGATCCTATAATAACACCTTACTTCATCTTTCCCAGAGCTTAAAAGATGTATTTGGGAGCCATAGTCATCCAACCATAGATTCCAAAGATGTTGATCTTTATCAGTAAAAAAATTATCCTTGACCTGTTCCACTAACATAGTTGGAAGAGTTTGAGATGGATTTATTACATCTAATTCTACATGGTCAACCTTTATGACATCCAATCCTATCAGGGTTGATGGAGGAAACCAATTTAGAAGCATTTTTGGATCATAACAATTATTACATTCCTTAGACGTTATTTTATTAGACATTATTTCTCCTATAGGTAGTTAAACTACTTATAATAACATATACCCCTATTATTGAGAAGCTATGGTATTATTAGTAGGAACACCTGATAAAACTCAATATTATGCCTATTTATCAGGTATGTTATGAAGGAGGTGCATAATGAAGCTCAGTTGGAATTTAATTAAAGAATATGCTTACGGCAAGTATTCAGGTAACAACCACCCAGGGATTAAAGGTGTGACAGCAACCATAGTGATTAGCCCAACTAATAAGGCATCTATCCTAGACGAGATAATTGGCGAACGTGCAGCATTTGATTTGAGGGTCAAAAAAACCCTCGTAGCTGCCGTACAAGGTGGTTATATAACACAAAAAGAGTTGGATTCACTACTCACTGGCTGCTTTATCCAAGCCTATAACGACATAGAGACCCTGGTTTACAACAACCGAATGAAAAACCTGAAACTGTTCACCACAGACCCTCCCCCAACACCTACCAAGCCTAAAGCTTTGAATAAAAAAGAACAAGCCAAAGTAGACCGGGCCATAAAAATACACAGAAAACTTAAAGAGGTACAATAATATGACAATTAAAGACTTACCAAGTGACATCCAAGCAGTTCTCCGGGCAGGTTGTAATATGATGTCCGAGGATCATGATGTGATCTACGATAAGATTGAACGTTATTTCATTAACGGGTATCTTATCGGTACAGCGGACATTTGTATAAAGTTAGGACGTAGCCGCCGGACTTTATACAACTACATGCACAATACAGATTTAGGTACCGTTGTTAAGTGGTCTAAGAAAATGAATTGTTTCGTTTGCGACGAAAAGGAACTAGACAATTGGATTAAAAATAGCTTAAAAACATGGCAAAGTGGTGAAGACACTCGGCAAAGATGTGTAAGTGAGGATTAACACTTGACTTATCCTTAGAATAGTAGGACGATTAAGCATGGGAGAAATGCGTCTGGATGTCCGGGGATACTCTAACATGCCAAAGAAAAAACCAACTAAACAACCAAGATGTTGTGTAGTCACCAAATCTAAAAAAAAATGTAAGAACCCTTCAAGTCAGGGGTCAAAATATTGCTCAGTACATAACCCAGCTAATAAGAAGACTTTTAAAAAGTCGAGACAACGTGGTGCTGATGCCAATAAAAAACGTTCAAAGTTCAGTACTATCCAAGAATTTATCAGGTCAATCCCTGAATTCCACAGCTTCAAATTAAAAGATGAACCATTAACCAATGTCGAGCTAGAGCTTATGATGGGTAATTGGATTTTACTTTTGATGTCAAAACCGAACGAACCGAAACATGCAGCTTTAGCTAATAAGTTTATTCAGAATCTAATTGCTTTACGTTCCTTGAAAGATCGTACGGGTGAAGATGAAGATAATGCAGTAGATGAAGTACCTTTTGCAATTGTGACAGCACGTGAGGTAGATTTATGATCCATACCCTACTGCCCAAGCAAGAAGAGATGTTCAACTGCCCTCACAATGAGTTAACGGACGTGTGCTGCTATCAAGGCGGATATGGCTCTGGTAAGACGACTGGTGGTGTTCTCCTCGGTTACACGCTGGCTAAGACGTACCCAGGGTCTATCGGGCTTGTAGGAGCTGAAACTTTTACACTGCTCAAGGATACTACGATTAAGAAGTATGAAGAATTGATACCATTAAGTGATATTAAGTCTTGGACTCAAGTGCCTAATATCCTTACTTTAAAGAATGGTAGTCAGATATGGTTCCGTCCTTTAAAAGACTTTGAACGAATTAAAAGTATTGAGGTTCATTGGTGTCACATAGAGGAAGCCTCTCAATGTGCCCACACTATATTGCCACATATTCTAGCAAGGCTCCGTAAAGCCCCAAAAGATGAATGGCCAGATTTTAGGCACCGATTATTTTTAACCACTAACCCCGAGGAAATGCCTGGATTCCTCGACGACACGTTTATTCATCCTGAGAAGCCTGATTGCAGATTCAGATTCATTCATGCTCCTACAGATGAGAACACCTTTTTGACGAATATCAAATCTGATTATGTAGACATGTTAGCTACTACGATGTCAGACGATGAGAAACATGTCTACATTGGTGGTAACACAGGGACAGGTATTGGTGGTCGGTTCTATTACAGTTTTGATAGGAAACTACACGTTAATAAACGTGCTGAATATCAGCCGAATTTACCCTTGAATCTATCTTTTGATTTCAACGCTTACTTTATGACTCTGATCCTCATACAAGAGGTTAGAGGTGAGACACATGTTGTAGATGAGATATGCTTAAAAGGTGGGTCCGACACCACTTCACTCTGTAAGGCATTTCAGAATAAGTATAAAGACCATAAATCAGGTATTCGAGTTTATGGTGATCCATCCGGATATGCAAACGACCACAGAATAAGACGACATGATTATGATTTAATCAGGGATGTTCTCGGTAGGATGCCGGGTTTTGTAATTAAGGTACGTCCTGGTGACCATGCTAAACAAGAAAACAGACTAAGAAACCGTTACATAGCAGTAAACAGTTTGTACAGAACAGGTAAGTTGGTAATAAACCCCAAATGTGTGTACGTGATCAAATCAATGGAGCGTACAAAAATTGCAGATGGGGATAAGATAACTAAGGAAAAGGTATCTAACCCAAAAGACAAACGATTTGATGTTGACCACCCAGGTGATGCTCTTGATTATTATCTTGTGGCTGAACACCCCTACAAAAAAGTGACACTTAAATTCCATTAATAAGAGGCAGATAGATGGCAGTCAGTAACACATTTCAAAGGTCAATTACACAAGCCAGAGGCTCCGGCCATGATGCTTACGCTAAGAAAACTGAAGAATTATTGGCAGCTTATGATGGCGGGGCTGAGTTTAAAACTAATTTAGACCAGCATATCAACAACTTATATAAAGATTCAAGCAATAAATCAGGGCTATTACAACATTCATTCGTAACCCAGACCACTAAACGTGTAATAGGTGAGTTAAGCCAAGCATATGAATCTGAGCCAATACACAACCTAATAGACGAAAATGATGCAGCAATACCATTAGATGACCCTCGTTATAGTGCTTTCGACAAACTACTCACTGATGTTGGTTATTATGAGATGATGCCACACAATGAGACTAGGACTAATCTATTGAATAGCTCTATCATCCATTGCGTTCCTAATTTCCCTGAGAATAAGTTTAGAATGGAAGTCGTTGAAAGTTCATTACCAGCTCTAATACAAGGAGCAGACGCTTCAAACTTCTACTCTTCTCAATTTATTGCTGTTCCTATGGCCGATAACACCGAGACTTTTGTTTCACGACCTAATGCTCAAGGTTATTGGATATACCAGCTTGACAGGGAAACTAATGAGTTAAACGTGTGGATAGCAGACTCTGGTTATAACCCTATCGAGGTTGATGAAGATACTCAAGCTGATCTTAATAAATATAAGACTATGAGCCTATACCCTATGGTGCTTTCCCAATCGGAAATACCACAAAGGGGTGATATTTTTGTTGATGCACCTTATGATTTATTAGATATTTCATATTGGTACTGTTGGAGACGGACAGCCCGATCTTATTGGATTAAGCTAAAAGAACCTGTGCCATATGTTACCGACATGGAGGGTATACCCAATAATATTGGATTGAGTGCTAGTTCTATTATATCAGGTGCAGGAGATTTACACTCAGTTGATTTTGATCCTCAAACTGAGCAATATAACCGTGATATGCAGGTAACATTGAACCTATTTGGGCAGAGTAGATTTTTGCCTAAAGCATGGGCTGACGATTTAGTTGCAGAGTCTGGAATTGCTCAATACTATAGAGACACCCAAACTCGTAAGTTCATCAAGAAGATGCAGAGATACTTCAAGCGTTTAGAAGAGTCCAAGCTGATGCCTATGCTGTTTGAAATGGCATCCGTGGTAGACCATCCATCTGCACCACTACTTGAAGGTGTAAGAGTCATTACGACCTTTAAACCACCAGTAAGTGAGATAGCTCCTACCGAGTTACGTGCGTTACAGTCCCAAGAAATTGCAATGGGTATTACATCTGCTGTAGAGATTAGAGCTGAGGAACGTGGTATAAGCCTCGATGATGCTAGAAAAGAGCTGGAAACTATAAAGAACATTCAGGCTGAACCAGAGCCTATTGAGGAATAACTGGATGGGTGAACTATTGCAATTTGATGACATACAACCTACGTATGAACAGACAATGGTCTGCTGTATGAAGTGTTGTTATGGTGCTATATCCGTACACCCCACAGATGTTATCAACCTAGAGGGGTTGGAATGTCCTATATGCGGTCAGATGACCATGAAGCCGATGGATAACGTTACGGTAAATGATTTAATAACCCTAATCAGGGAATCAAGATATGGGCTTACGAGTAATAAAAAACACCGCTTCAGAAGTTTTACAGAATGTTGCAAGAGGTTTGCCCAATTCTGTTACCAGCACCTTAAAGGATTCTGGCAATGATATCATTGATGAAAGCATTAGTAACATAGAAAAACAGAAAAGACCGGATAACAGTGCTCAGAAGAGAAATAAACCTTCGACTATTAAACAGAAAGGTCATTCAACCCCATTAGTGGGAAAGAATAGAACCTTCCTTAAACGTGGATTATATAATTTGAGAGTATCAAGTGGTAAAGCCTATATGATGGCACCTCAGTCACATTGGGAAATCATCAACTACCTTAGACAGGATGGGTACGAATTTTGGTATCTACCTAAAACATTAAATAACGTACCACTTATACAAGCAATTACAAATACTTTTATTAAGTATTTCAATAAATCAAAACAAGGACATTAACGATATTCAATAGTAAGGATTTACTTCGAGTATCATTCTAATTTCATTAAGGTGCAGGATTGCCCTTAATAAGACACTTGAACCTCGGATGAGGGAAAGGTAGTATTATGACTGAAGAAGAACAACAAGCATTACAGGCACAGGTAGAAGCTCTAATAGGAGAAGTTGCAACCCTCAGAGCCCCTGATCCACCAGCCACAGTAACACCTGAAACTGAGACAGCTAATCCTGCCTTAGATGAACTGAAGGCTGAGAATGCAGCAATGAAGGCTAAGTTGGATGAATCCAACGGAACCAACGTGGACTATTGGAAGGGTGAGTTTGAGAAATCAAAAGCTCAACGCCAAAAAGCTAAGAAGGAACGAGATGATTACAAAACCTTGTTGGATAACAAGGATGCTGAACATCATGCTCACCTGAATAAGCTTACTTTGGAGTCTGCACTTGCTAAAGAAATGGGTGCAAAAGGTGTAGTGGATAAGTTCAAACACTTGGTAATGGCCGAGATGGACTTATCCGATATAGTAATTGAAGATGGAAAAGTAGAGGGGTTAGATAAGAAACTTGAAAAAGTCTTAGAAACCTACCCTGAATTTTTTGCATCTGAGGAAGCCGTACCACCAGGAAAGAAACTGGTTGCTACGACAGGTGGTAAACCCACCACAAACTTAGTAGACAGTAATGGGAATTTAGATTGGGAAGCTGCAAAAGCAAAAGATCTAGCCCGTTTACGAAAACAGATTGCCAAATAACTTATAAGGAGATATATCATGGCAGTAACACGTTATAATGCACAGCAAATGGCTCAGAACTCTGAAACCCCTACGGTTACAAGTATCTTTGCCGCACAGACTATTATCATACAAGACATGTTGATGGTTGACATGGGGGCCAGAAAAACTTATGAATGGGAGTTAGAAGTAACCCTTCCTGACGTTGATTATCCGGCTATCGGTCAAAAAGCACCCTCTTCTACAAATGGTACAGCACCATTTGAAGTGGCACCTAAGAAACTCGAAACAGCAATCAAAATTGCTCAAGAGAATGTGGAAGATGACCCCCGTGACTTAGCTGATATCATGTTAGAGAAGCAGATTTCACATGCTAAGGCTATCTCTAACCAGCTTACCGTTGATTTTTTCTATGGTGATACTTCTGCAAACAGCGAAAAGTTCAATGGTATCTTCAAACTTTGCACTCAGACCGATGCCACAGAGCTTCAGAACTTGTTCTACACAGACGGTGCTGGCTCTGCTGGTGCTGTTTTGAAGGAATCAGATCTTCAAGATTTGGTTGATGCCGTATATGGTGGACCAAATGCCCTATACATGTCCAAGCCTATGCAACGTGAAGTTCAAGGTTTGATGAACGATCAGAGTCAGATCACTTATGGTCCTGATGAGTTTGGTAAGAAAGTCTACTTCTTCAGTGGAATTCCAATTCACACGGTTGAAAAAATTGGTAAAACCCAGGTACTTGGCTTTAATGAAACTGTTGGAGATGATGATGACTGTGGTTCTATCGTGGCCGTTAACTGGGACGACACTGAAGGTACTGCTTTTGCAGTTAAAAAAGTCCTTACTCTGTCTGAGATTCTGTTCCCGTCTCCGGACAATGCCAACTATCGTCAAGACATGTCCCTGCGTGGTGCTTTAATCCTTCACCGTCCTGATGGGGCTGCTTGTCTTCGTGGTATTAAAGCATCCTAATCGACACCGCTATCATCAGGCTAGGTTATGTAATCTAGCCTGAACTAATAAACCTTATATGAAAGGAGAGTCCTTATGGGAACTCTTGATAACCAAAGCACTTTTGGTAACAACGCTCAAAGTCGTTCAACCCGTGTTGAATATGATCTATTACTGGCTGGTACAGCTCAGGGTACAGGTTCTGTAACCTCTGACACCTTTAAAGCCCCACTTCGACAGTCTAGTGTCCTGAACTGCAACGTAACTTCTGTTTCTGTGGCTGGTTCCGTCGGTGATGCCCCTGCCCTTGATGTTATAATTCAAGGATACAATGGTACAACTCTGGTTACTGTTGTAACTCTTCCACAGATTGAAGATGCCGGTAGTTACTACATCGGATGTGAAACTTCCGATTATGAATACTTCCAGATTAAAGCCACAGTGAGTGGTGATAATACTCCGTTGTTTGATTTTGAAGCCTGGATCTCAGGTTAAAAAAGGGGAGGTGTTAGATGGCAACTAAAAAAACAGCCCCTAAAAAGGTGGCAGCCAAGAAGAAAAGCCCTGCTATCAAGAAGACAGATACCCCTACCGTTGAGGAACAACCTTACAAATGGGAGATGTCGGATGATCAGAGGGAGTGTGTGATGGAGACATATGGTTGCGTACCGGAACTCAAGGATGGTAAGCTGCCTGGAATCCAGAAACCTGAAGATAAAAAATACAGGATATACACACACAGAAACCCTAACCATAAGATATCCTATAGAGGCCAGTCTTATAAGTTCAATGATGGGGAGCTTCGGCTTCTCCTAGACCAAAAAAACTTCATTAAGTACATGGATCAACTGGTCAAATCAGGGCACATATATTTAAAAGGTACTGAACCTGATGATCTGCAACCATGGAAAGAACTAGAAGTTGATGGTGCAAGCACTGAGCAGCTGATAAGTTGGATCATGCTCGCTGGATATCAACGGGAAGCTATGGCAAAGCTTTCTCGTAAGGTTTTGAAGGAGTTTGCACTCAAAACCAACTAATTAAGCCGTCACTCTCTATTTGTAGAGAGTTACTTAGGCTTCGGCCTAACACCTCCAGCCACTACCCTAGAAAAACTCTAAGGGTAGTGGTCTAGGATTAGGGTAAAAAATGAATCAAACATTTGAAATCAGATCAGGTTCAACAGCAGCGTCCCTGTATTATAGACCTGTAGTGGACTATAATAACCTCACAAGTCCACCGACGGACATAAGTATATCTTTCTATGCCCCAGATGGCACAGGCTCCTTAGAGGACGTGTCAGGCACTTGGGATGTAACAGATGAAGTATTGAAATGGGTCATAGATGTATCAGACACCTCTACCTTTGAACCTAACTTATGTTACCGTTGTGATATCATATTTACCTATGATGGTGCTGAAGAGCATAGAACCATGTACCTCCATATACTCGTTGACCCTTGGATTCCAGGAGTAACGACCGCCGATATTGACACCATGTCCCCGGACATCAGTTATACTGAACTCGACCCAAATAATGTCAATTACACAGATGATATACGTAGGGCTGAGGACCACATTCGAATAATGTTCCATAATAACAGCCCAAGACTTGCAGCTGGTATGGTTACTGATAAACCTGCACTTGATAGTGCCTTAAAAAACCGTACTCTCCATATGCTGTGGGCCGCAAAAACCGACGGTAGCCAAGATAACTATTCCAAGAACCTTGCTCAGACCTATTTGGATGAATATAATGACGTTATGGACAAACTGTTAGCCAACTTACCATTAGATACCGCTCAGGATTTAGTACCTGATACAGATGCTAACATCTATTTCCCTAAGTTGGTGCCATAATGAGTGTAGTTACAGAACAAATAGAGTCATTTAAAGTGGCCTTAGAGTCTATTACACCCACGATATTTACCAAAGCTAAGTTCCACTACATCACTATTGATGATTCAAGAGCTGATAGCTTTTTTAGTGGCCACTTTATGAGGAAGTTTCTTCACCAATTACAGCCATCTTTACCGGATAATATTACAGAGAATAACTCTTCGGTGGATTATAGATTAATCCCACTAGAGTTTCATTTCTTTTATCCAACCAAAATGAAAAATGATTATCTTAACCTCATCCTGGATGAGGATGACACTAAGATTATAAGAATATTTAAGAAGACAAGCCTTTGGGTCAATGGATGTAACGGAGTGTTCGTCCTTAGTTCCCAAAGAGTTCCTCAATATAGCGGCCATTCTCACCAGGAGCTGGTCTACACTTTACAATTAAACGTGCAGGAGACAATATAATATGGCCAAGCATACTTTACGAAGAAACGTATTTGTAGCAACGGAATCAACCTTTGGTGTGGAGGCAATAGGCTCTGCTTCCTACCAGCAAGTTGAATGTGAAGAGTTCAGTGCTGCTTCTGAGACAGCTCAGATAGACCCTGAATTCCAACGTGAAGACCTTGCCAGAGACCCTAATGAAGTTGGTAGGCAAGCACCTACAGTTGAACTTACAATCCCTGCTAGGGGTAGTAATACCCCCGCTGGTGTAGATACACAAGCTTCATTAAACGCTGAAATAGGACCTTGGTTACTTGCTTGTGCTTCTATTGTACCCTCTGTAGGTTTAGCTATTGATGGTGCAGGTACTACTACATCACTAACTTACACAGATAGTGGCAATGAAGCCCTACTAGGTGGGATTTATGGTATTACAGCCCTATCTGGTGGTTCCGATGTAGAATTTGTACAGTTCGATGCCGTGAACACCACTACCGATGCAGTAGAGTGGGCATATGCAATCAGTGACGTACCTGAATCTGGTGGTATAGTCTATGCAGCCACTAACATTACACCTGCTGTAGATGGTATGAGTTCTTTATCGGTTTTTACCCACACTGACATCAGAAATAACAAGGTTATCCAAGATATCATTACAGGTTGTATGGGTAGCTTCACTTTAGGTGGTGCTGTTGGTGAAGATATGGGCTCTTTCTTCAGCTTTAAGTTTAGTTTCCTTGGTGATGGTCATCGTCATGATAAGACCAGTGCAACACCGGATTACACAGTAGCGGATGGTGCAGGTGCTATCGAGTCTAAATCTAATATCCTGCAGACCAGAGGATGCTCCCTGAAGGTAGATAATGAATCAATCCCATTTAGTTCAGTGGAATTTGATGATGGTCAAACTCAGAGTGAGTGTACAGATGGTTCAAATGATAATGGTAGGGGGGCTTATGTCTCTACAGAGCAGATACCCACCATTAAATTTACCATGCCTCAAGATACCGCTGTGACCTTCGACCCCCATCTGTTGTACTCAACCACAGGTGGTGAGTTCCATGTTCACCTGCAGGTTTCCGACGATGAATCCAATAATTTGGTTATAGTAGCACCTGTATGTCAGATACTTGAAATTTCTGAATCTGATATCAATGGTATCCTAGCTTGGGAAGTTACCTGTAAGATTTGCCGATCAGATGTTAGTGGGGTCAGCCCTTGGACAATCGGTATCTTTGGTGCCCAGTAAAAGTTCAATATTCAAAGGGTAGATTTCCTACCCTTGTTTAATAACACACTTGGAGGTGTACAATGAGTAAAGCAACAGCAATAACCTACAGTGATAATGACCCTAACCTTGACCATGAAAATTCTGATATCAAGAAGTTCATGGAAACCTTGGATAATCAGTTTATAGTACCTAAAGATGGTGAGGTTCTTATGCCATTTGAGTATGAGTTGCCTACCTTAAAGCAGAAGTCCCATTATAAAGGACAGCTTATGGTATTGGCCTCTAGCTCTAGTAGCCTGAACCCTTATGATATATTCTTCGACATCTTTCAGCGTCATGTTACCTCAATTGATGGTAAACCACTAGACCGTCTTAATGGTTACGTTTCAGAGGAAACCCTGGAAAAGATCATGTTAGAGGATGAAAGACTTACCTTGGATATGTTTATCGGGGTAGGTGGTACAATCCATGCAAGTTGCTCCATGACAGAGGCACAAAGAAAAAACTTACTATAGCATTCAGATCAAGCATAAAAGGTCTCCCTAAGTGTACATGTACACAAGGAATAGCTGGTAAAATCAATGGTCTCGATGGCGAGACCATTGATATGTCTGAGTGCGTCAGGTGCTACCTAGTAAACAACCCCGTAACAACCATATGTGATCAACACCCCTTTCTCCTATATAGAAACTACAGGAAAGGTGTGATGCTTCAAGCAGGGTCTTGGATTGAGCAGCCAAGCCTATACACAGATATGATGGATCTTATCTCTAGGCTCAATGATGACCATGACCGTAAAGAATTTGAGAAGCAAGAGAAAAAGAATAAAATTAAAAAGAATCGTTTCATAATTGCATAGGAAATAAACTGCATGACAAAAAAAGATGGTGAAATAGTCATTGGCTTAGAGGGTGAAGGAGATCTTAAAAAAGACACCCAAAAAGCAACTGGTGCAGTTGATGATCTTAAGCAATCTGTTGATAAAACATCCCAAAGCCAAAAGAATGCAGCAAGAACTGGTAAAGAAGCCGGGGATAAATCTGCAGAAGGTGCTAAAAAAGCCTCTACTCAATGGATAGAGCTTTATGCTAAAGTTCAATTAGGGGCTCAAGCATTTAAGGCTGTTGGGAAAACTTTGAAATTCATTTCCGATCTTGGCCGTGAAGGTGCAACTGATAAAATGTTGGGTGAAGCAGCTCAACGTAACTTTGGTAATACTGCAAGAGCGTTAGATACCCTCCGAGAAGCCACTAAACGTACTGTAACAGACACTGACCTCCTTTCCTATGCTAATAGATTAGCAAGGGCAGGGTTTAGTTTAGATGAGGTTACATCGTCTATGAAAGCTGCTAGGTTTATGGCAGCTGATCTCGGTAAGTCTTTTGGCGAAACTATGGGGATGATAACCCGTGTTGGTGAAACAGGGGCTTTAGGTGCTTTACAAAAGGTTTTAGGTGCCACCACTAATGATATTCTCAATCAAATCAAAGCCTATGAAAAAATAAATGGAACGATGTTAACTGCTGAAAGAGGGCAGATGGCATTACGTCTAGGTTTAATTGAACTTAAAAAAGTACGTGATAAATCTAATATTTCAGATGACTTAGCTATTGACAAATATGACGCCTTATCCACCGCAATGGGTAACCTTAAGTCTAATATTGGTGCTGTAATTGATCAGGACGAAAACTGGCAAGCATTTTTAAAGAGTTCTGCTGGGGGTGTAGGCGTTTTAGAGAGAGGTTTAGTTAGAGCTACAAAACGTACAGGTACTCTCCTTAAAACCTTAACTGCACTTTTAACTCCGGGGGCTGGGATTGCTAAAGGTCTAGCTTTTTATGATGATGCTGATGTTCCTGATTTTGAAGGCCCAACACGACCATCCCCCGGTGATGTTAGTATTACTGGTGGACAAGAGCAAGAGGATGAAAGGGCAAAAAGACTTAAAAATTTTGCAGAAGATTTAAACAAGCAAAAAGTATTAGATGATGAATACATAGCTAGGCTACAAAGAAACTATGATGCTGAAAAAATTCAAGGGGATAAAGCAGATGCTATAATTGATGCCCGTAATGCTGCTAAAAGACAACGTGCCATGGATCAGATGACGTGGGACATGAACTCCTTAAATGAACACCTGATAGCCGTCAATGATACTAAACTCCAGCATCTTGAACAGATAGTATCCCTAGAAGACCAAGTGAGGGCATATACCCTAGAGCAAGAGGAAGAAGCCAAAGCAGAAAAACTAAGGATTCAGAAAGAAACCTTGGAGGCTTCTAAGTCATTAAATGCTCAATGGTCCGCCGTTATTTCAAATCAAATACACAACATGTTATCCCAATCTGCTATGGCACTAGGTGAGTTCTTCGTGAATGTTTCTAGTGATTCCGCAGGTGCTGGTAAAAAGATGTTAGGTACCTTACTTGGTATGTTTGCCACCTTTGCCCAAACTATGGGTGCTTTATTCATAGCAACTGGTATAGGTTTATTGAACCTACAGGCGTTATCTGGACCAGGGTTAATCGTCGGTGGTGTTTTATTATTAGCTGCTGCTGGTGCTTTAAGGGCCGCTGTAGGTAAACTAAAAGGTGGTGGGTCTGGTTCAAGATCAGGTTCCGTTTCGTCCTCAGCACCTCAAGGTGGTAGTCGAGGTGATAGCACACCCCCTCCATTATCCCCAGTAGGCAATGCTTCAGGACAAGCAGGGCAAAACATTACCTATATCACTATTCAAGGTGTTATAGGTGGTGCTGACACTTCAAGAGCCATTCTCGGTCTTGTAAATGAACATGCTGGTAAATCCGCTCCACGTATTAACAGGGGAGCAATTGAGCAATCATGATTGAATTTCACGTAGAACAAGAATTATCAGATGAGGGGTTTTCTTACTCAGATGTTACCTTTTATACCGATTCTATAATAGGTTCTCATGCCATACCTGTAGGCACATACCCTACAATCTATAGCATCTTAGATGCCATGAACACAGAACTTGCCGGGGATGTCGTTTTAAGTTTGAATTCAGATGGTTATGTGCATGGTGTTGGTTTACCTTGGTTACCTTATTTTTTTAATAGCTTTGGAGCGGATATATCATCCTCAAGTGATACCTTATGGAATTTATTAGGGTTTGATAGCAATAAAACATATACACCTTTAGTAAACCACATTGCAACACGAAGACCTGTTGGGCTACTTTGGTTACCTTATTTGAATAAAATAGGTCAAGAAGGCCGTGAGATGATAACTGACCAAGGTGTTGGTATCAGGGGTCAGGTTAAACAGGTTGTATTTGCAAACCTGCCGACTCAGAATATTATGTACGACTTTGTAACCCAAGATGAAAAACTTGGGGTGGAACTGTGGTATGCAAATGCTGCTGAGGGGCACACAATTACGATGTATGACACGAACGGCCTTGTGAACAGCTATGTACTCACAGGTAAGTCTATAAATGGCTTACAGTCGATCCTCGTAAGGAATACCCTAACTAAGAAACTATATAGTTTGAATCTCACACTTCGAAGGGTGTAACATGCCAACTTATAATGCTTTAGTTGCCCCAGTGGTGATAGATTCAACCAATAACACAATCAAGTGGTGGAATACCTTTGCTGCTCAAACATTTACGGTGACATTAACCTCTGGTTCATATTATCCTGAAGAATTGATTACCCACCTTAATGAGCGGATTGCTACTGAAGACCCCTTTACAATTGGGGATCTATTTATTGATGATAATAGTGAGTACAGCTCTAAGATAGTTTTTGAGAACATTAATGCAACTACGGTATACCCTGTAGATGCCAGTGGGTGGGCTTTGTTTGGAGTAGATGATTTCACAGCTACCCCAGTAAGTTCCTTCACATCAACAGGTACCGTCAAAAACCTTCTGATTAAAGAAGGTAATAGAAGTGACGACCATGGTGGTTATGGTAAAAAAACTAATCAGATAGTAACAGCCAATGGGACCACACACACTCAACTTAACAGCCACTCTACTACAAGAACTATAAGTTGGAGTATGCTTAACTCAACTCAATGTGATATCATGCGTGACATATGGGATTCTGCTGCTTTAGGGGATGTGGAAATAAGGTTCATGGAAGACTACACTCCTTATGTGGAATTCTATAGTGACACCCCAATTATTGCATCTCAGAGAGGTGATAAACTAAAAATAAACTATTCATTCCAGGGAGATTTAGTATTTCCTGTAGAGGGTGGTTATAATAACTCGGGTTTTTACTCAACATCAATTGATTTTATCAGGTCATAAATGAGCATACAATTACAAGTACATGCCAATAGATTAGGGCCGGGACATTTCCGTTTAAATATTGCTGGGGAAGCCACTGATGCTCAATGGTCAGAGATTTTATATGTTAGCAATTGGAGGGTTTATAAATTTAATGATGATTCAGGATCATTTGTTACTGATTCGAGTGTTGAATTTGTAGTAAGCAGACCAGATGCTAATGAAGATTACCTTGAATTCCATACTGAATATTTCTACGGTGCCTACAAGATAGAATACATTGGTGGGACAGCAGTTGATTCGTCCTATGATAGATTCTTTTTGAGGGAGTATAGCGGATCATTTGAGCCCTTTGAGTTGACTATTGAAGGTTTTGAAGACACTTTAACCTATATCTACCTTGACCAGAATTCATTACCTAACACGGTTAGTCAACAACTTGACATGAAAAAGGGTACCATCAATGATGATGGTATGTCACTTACTTTAGTTGATATTGATGGCTTTATAACTGAAAACTTTGCTCCAGGTGTAACAGCACCTAAAGTAACGATGGATTATATTGGATCTACACCTGCTATTAGTGGGGATGCCACAGCTATTTTACCATCCTCTGGATACCTTTGGGTAAACCGAGAAGCAATGTATTATGATGGTTTAACTTATGTCCCCGCAGATGATCAAACCACTCTAGATAACTTAGAAAGAGCTCAATTAGAGACCGTAGAAAGCTGGTCTAGTGGTGTTGTAGCTGGTATTGGTGCTCAAGGCTTCTTTGGTGCTTACACTGGTTATGGGTACCCTTATTACATCAGAGGTCGTAGATGCTGGCTTAAATCGGCATCTGGACGTGTTCTATGGTCAGGTAATGTAGAATCACTATCTCCTGGACGTAACCTTGCTACATATGCATTTAAGGCTAAGTCTACCCTGTCTGAGTTAGATTCTAAACTCGGTCAGAAACTAAGTTCTTCAATGCAAGTTGATACCATATGTCATATTGCAGATGGTGTTCGACAATTCTCGATACGTGAGACTGATCCCTATAACACAGCAACAAACACTCTGATAACTTTATCGGAGGGTATCTTTGATTGGACACCTGATTCTCAGAATACTAATAATCCGGCACCATCACATATCTGTGGGAACCTCAAATCTGCAATTGAAGCTGGGGATGGGACTGAAGGCAGTGGGTTTGATGTTTCAGCATGTTACATTGATGCCGAAGGTAAAATCAATGTAACAATTGAATCAGCTTTCACTCTTGAATTCCTAAATGTCATAGATGATGATGCTTTGGATTACTTAAACCTAACTGGTTTGAAGTATGAGTACAACCTAGATTCAGTGTCAAGACCGTGGAACCCACCAACAGTTGACCCAGTAAGCGGTTCTGGTGGTTATGTTTTCATCGAAGGAACTGCAGTTTTAAAAGGTAAAAAAGCCTTTAAGCCTGGTGTTGGTGTTACTTCAATCCAATTTCCTACCAAGAGACAATCTTCAGAGTATTATGCTGGTGAGCCTGATGATCTTACTGCATCAAGAGGTTCTGTTTATATTAAAATAAAGGATGAGATTATCCATGGTTCACTATCATCTTATGATGTTAGTGATGACTTTGGGGTATTAATTGATTCTATAGATGATGTTGAAACAGATATTAAAATAGAAATATTAACTGGTTCTAATCCTTATTCTATTGAAAAGGAATTAATACAGATTGGGTCTGAGCAAATCATCTTAGGCCCAATAAACACTCAATATGTTCCTACAGGAGATGAGTATCTTTATACAGGTTGTTCAAGAGGTGTATCTGGTACAACAGCAGTAGCACATACTGCTTTAGATGTTGTCACAGTTTTAGGTATAGATATTTTCACTGTCGAAGGTGGTGAAAGTGATACTGGTGTAGCACTTGGCAGAGCTATGTGGGGTACAACTCTAGGTCAGTATGATGGTGGTACCACATT